>Ga0131853_10000146_pt1 | contig 116730 bp, 104 predicted proteins | sample TergutLab28metaG_FD_92764 | JGI IMG/M metagenome (GOLD analysis project Ga0131853, IMG submission 92764) | Labiotermes labralis P1 segment gut microbial communities from Petit-Saut dam, French Guiana - Lab288 P1 (version 2) (version 2) | ecosystem: Host-associated > Arthropoda: Insects >...
CAGTGACCGGTGGCTCAGTGACTGGTGGCTCGGTGATCGGTGGCTCAGTGACTGGCGGCTCAGTGATTGGTGGCTCGGTGATCGGTGGCTCAGTGACTGGTGGGTCAGTGACCGGTGGCTCGGTGACCGGTGGCTCAGTGACTGGTGGCTCGGTGATCGGTGGCTCAGTGACTGGCGGCTCAGTGACTGGTGGCTCGGTGACTGGCGGCTCAGTGACTGGTGGTTCAGTGACCGGCTCATCAAGCGGGACCGTCTTTTCCCAGAAATAAGTGTAAACCGGGAATTCTTCTACGATCTCAACTAAAGACCACGAATAAGTCACTGCGTTAAAGACCGGCTCTGCTGCTACGACGAATTTTTGCCAGTTGAAGCGCGGGTTGTTCTGCTGTCCCGCTCCTGGTGCTGATGGGACTCGGATCAAACGCATCCATACCAACCCGTCTTCCGTTTCTTGTGTGATCCGGTGCGCAGGGTTAAATACCCACTGGTTGTAACGCGCAATCGTGGTAAAGACGACAATCTCTTCACCTACAGGCACGCCTTGCAGCAGCTGCAAATTCACATATTGCCCTGCTGCTAATCTAAAGTGAGCGCCGCCGTTTCCGCCTGCTCCGGTTCGTCCGACCCAACCGCTCAAGGTGTAAACCCCGTCGCCAGGGGCTGAGTTCCAACTAGCCGTTCCGTTGTTTGACGGATCGACTAGATTATCCAAATAGCTATGATTCCCAGCGTTGACTAAACTAAATCTAATCTCACGTCCGTCAACCGTGCGCGTGATATACCCCCCTGCTTCATAGATCGCTTGATATTCTGCTCCGATCAGTGAAGCTGGTAGCGGATCGTTCCCGGCAAACGCGTACGAGTAAATCGTCCGCGTGTAAGCAACACCGGCTGGTGCCCCAAACGGATCGTGGAAGTCATCTTCTAGCAGACTGCCACGTGTCATCAACTCCGTTGACGTCTCCGTTCTTATTCCGGTTTGAACGCGTCTGAAGTTAAAAGCAGCGGGATCGTCTTGGACGATTTGTGGGACTAACTGGGATTCCGGGGTTGCAAAAAATAACGTGACGCTGTCATCGTCGTTGATCTCGTACTCGCCTGTCCAAAATTCTTCCCACATTTCTAATTCTGGGACAAACGTTTCTGCTTCTTCAAAAGGCAGTGCTAGCACATCGCCTTCAATCGGCAAAGCAAAGGCAAAAGACATAGGCAATAGGTGCACGACTAGTGCGACCACTGCTGAAAAACTTAACATTCTCTTTACGTGTTTCATAAATCGACCTCTCTCTTAAATGTGAATAATTGTCTAATTCCTTTATAGTTTATGACACATTTTGTGCGATGTCCCTACTTTCACCTAAATAGTACGAAATTTTAATGGATTATTTGAAACTAAAATGTTATGATAATGTGGTAAATAAAACGAGGTGTGAACGATGTCTAAATTAGAAGAAAAAAAATTAAGCTCCAAAGAATACTACCGAAACCCATTCTTATACATTCACGAAGACGATGTGTCGCTGCCAGACGGTGAAAAGTCAAAACGTATCGTCGTGACACACGTTGGTGCCGTGAGTATCATCGCGTTAACGGAAGACAAAGAATTACTGCTGGTGCGTCAATACCGTTACCCGCTCGGGCTAGAGACGATCGAAATCCCGGCAGGGAAATTAGAAGAAAACGAAGCGCCGATCGCCACCGCAAAACGTGAACTCGAAGAAGAAACGGGCTATACCTGTGAATCGCTTGAACTCCTTGGTGCTCATGCCACCGAGCCAGGCTTTACAAACGTGGTCTTACAGCAATTTTTAGCGACCGGGGTCACGTTGATGGCACATCCCGTTGGCGCAGACGAAGGCGAATTTGTAGAGGTGATGACACTAAAAAAAGACCAGGCACTCATGATGGTCGCGACGGGTGAGATCATCGATTTAAAAACGGTGTACGCCATTCAATACTTGACGGTTGCGGGGCTTTGGTAAATGGCAAAGGTTAAAAAACTTGTGATACAACCCTTCTCCATTACCGTTCATTATAAAAAAATGAAGAACGTCTACTTGCGCATCAAACCCGACGGTAACATCACGATTTCAGCACCGATTGGAACAAGCAAATCCTATTTAACCCGCTTCGTCAACGAACGCGCCGCGTGGATCACCGAAAAACAACAAAAGCTAACCGAACGCGCGGAAGAAGCGCTCCGAATCGGGGCTTCACAGTCACTCTTATTTGGCAAAGTCATCGACGAACCGCTCAGTGAGGCACAACTGGGGCAGTTGCTCCATGAAAAGATCGTCGGCTACGTTCACAAGTACTGGGGCTTTTTTGCCGAGCGTGGTTGCCCAGTTGTCGAAATAAAATACCGCCTGATGAAAGCAACGTGGGGCGTTTGCCGACCAACCAAGCGGACGATCACGTTTAATAAGCGGCTCGTTCATCAGCCAGAAGCGTTTATCGAGTACGTCGTTTTGCATGAATTGTGCCACTTATTAGTGCCCAATCATAGCAAAGATTTTTATACACTCGTCGCGTATCATATGCCTCGTTATAGGGAATATATAGAAAGGCGAGTGTTTTATGAAAGCGGATAGCTGTTTTTGCCTTGCTATTTAGAATGCTAGCCTGTATAATAGGAAGGTTGAAGAAGGAGTTATTTTGATGTTTAAAAAAATTATTTTATCGATTGTGTTGATTTGTGTGGCGGCCACGGGTTCGGCATTGACACTTCGCGGTGCGATTGGGCTAGGGGCGATTAATGCGTTTAATGCTACCGTTTCTAATGCGTTAAACATCCAAGTCGGAACGGTTGTCATGTTTTTCAATTTCTTTTTTGTTGCGCTTCAAATCGTGTTATTGGGCAAAGCATTTAGAAAGATTCAGTTATTACAAATTGTGTTAAGCTTCGTTTTTGGCTATATCATCAACTTTATTTATTACGGCGTTTTAAGCGACATCGAGCTGACGAGTTATGTGATGCAGTTTGCGGTGTTCCTAACGGGTGTCTTTATCCTCACCTTCGGTGTAGCAGCGGTATTGGTGATTGACTTGGTTGCGTTTCCGATTGAAGCGGCCGTTCAAGTTGTGGCGGATAAAATGAACAAAGACTTTGTTAAGCTTCGACAGCTGTTTGATGTGTTGTGTATTGGTGGTGCTTTGATTCTTGCGTTTGTCTTTGGGGTGCCGATTTTAGTTCGCGAAGGCACCGTTGTGCAGGCGCTTATCTTTGGCCCGGCGCTTGGGTTTTTCATGGCAAGGCTGAAAAAGATTTTTGCAAAACACGGGCTCGTTTATTGCCCAAGATCAGAAAATGGCAAATCAGTCCAAGATTTGAAGGTTACAGCAAATGAATTTTAAACTATAGAAAAGAGGGAGTTTTGATGGAATACACCTCCGTTTTTGATATCATTGGTCCGATCATGGTCGGGCCGTCAAGTTCGCACACAGCAGGTGCGCTCGGCATTGCGAAGTACACGCGTCAGAAATTCGGGAAGCAACCCATCTATGCTGAAATCACGCTTTATGAATCGTTCGCCAAAACGTACAAAGGGCATGGAACAGACGTGGCATTAGTGGGCGGTATTTTAAACTTTGAGTCGGACGATGTGAGGATTCCTTTTGCGCTCGACATTGCAGAAAAAGAGCATTTAGAGATTAAATTTGTCATCAGCGAGGAACAAACGGATCATCCGAACACCGTTAAATTAATTTTAACCGATGGCTATGAAGTCCTTGAAGTGACCGGCATCTCCATCGGCGGGGGAAGCTTCAGAATTTTGTCCAGCGATTGGAGCTTCGGCGCGAAGTGGGGTGAGAACGATGTTTAAAAGTGTAGAAGAATTGCTTGCGATATGCGAGAAAGAAAACAAATTCATCTCGGAAGTGATGCTCGATTTTGAAACAGAGCGTGGGCAGCAAAGCCGTGCGGCGGTCATGGAACAGATGAGACAAAACCTCATTGTGATGCGTGCATCGGTTGAAAGCGGGTTTAAAGGCGTTTTTTCGACAACCGGTTTAACAGGTGGCGATGCCGTCAAATTAGATGAATATTTAAAAAAAGGCCGTACCCTTAGCGGCGAAACCATGGTAAAAGCTTGTGCGTCAGCGATTGCCACGAACGAAGTCAACGCCGCCATGGGCATTATCTGCGCATCGCCAACGGCAGGCTCAGCAGGCACTTTGCCGGGCGTGCTGTTTACATTAGAAGAGAAGCTGGAACTCACCGAAGACCAGCTGGTAAACTTTTTATTTACAAGCGGGGCATTCGGGTTGATCACAGCCAATAACGCGTTCATTGCCGGGGCAGCCGGTGGTTGTCAAGCGGAAATCGGGACGTCAAGTGCCATGGCCGCTGCCGGAGCCGTCGAAGTGGCCGGTGGTTCGCCGAAGCAGTCGGCGGATGCTTTCGCGATTGCCTTAGCCAACATGCTCGGGCTTGTCTGCGATCCGGTCGCGGGCTTAGTGGAAGTGCCGTGCATTAAACGAAATGCAGCCGGAGCTAGCAATGCCTTAATCTCAGCAGACATGGCATTAGCAGGCTTAGTGAGTGAGATTCCGGCTGATGAAGTGATTAGCGCCATGTACGAAGTCGGCATTGAGATGGACACTGCGTTTAAAGAAACGGCAGAAGGTGGTCTCGCGAATACGCCAACCGGACGTGCGATTGAAGCGCGCATCTTTGGCAAGCGACCTGGGTGTGACGGTTGCGCGATGAAGAAATAAATGAAAAACAGTGAAGTTACGAGTTTGGATTTACTCATGATTTCACTGTTTTCTTACTTTGTAGGGCATGGTTAGACGGAATTGCACAAGGCGAGGTCTGGCGGTCTTACCCCGTGATTGTGGTTGACGACTTCATTGACTTCCCGTTGCTCAAACGGCAGCCATTCGTGGTGGGTATGAACGTGGTGAATGTTCGTTTTGATGCACGGTACCATGTGTTGAACACGGTTATGATGGTGAATCACCGTCGGCGGACATTGTAGCGGCTGCTCCATGACACGCTCCACCGTTTCAAAATTAGCGTTACACGTCATACCAGATAAATTACCGGCTGGCATGGTACCGCTTGGAATGATGTTATTCAGTGGCATGGCTGCTGGCACCATGTTATTCATCGGCATCGGTGTGACGATTTGTGGCGCACAATTGTTCATCGGCATCACATTTTGTGCCATCACGGGTGCCACCTCAGCAACAGCAGGTACACCGCAAGCACCCGCACCGATTGGCACGGCAGGTACAACAACCACGCAACAATTATTTGCCATTCTTGGCATAGGTCTATTAAAACACATATTCTAAACTCCCCTTCTACGTTTTCGATACTTTTCCTAGTCATTATATTCACCCAGAACACATTTGGGTAGGACTAGCGCCTAGACGAAGATTAATTCCTAGACTTTTACATAGCAGACAGGTAAAATAGAAGTTGCAACACAGCCATCATGCAATAGCACAATAGCTGTTGCAAAGCGTGTTTTACCCAGACACCCCTGATATTTCACTAAAATGGGTGGAAATTACCCCAGACACCCCCGGAATTTCACCAAAATGGGTAAAACCGCCCTAGCTTCACTGACACTTGATAAAACGAAAGGATGATTCAACATGACATTTGCAACAATTGGTAGTAACTTTATTGTACATCGCTTTGCATTAGCAGCAAAGCTTCACGACAACTTGGCATACGGTGCAGTCTATTCACGGTCGCAAGACACAGGGCAAGAATTAGCAGACCAGTACGGCGTAGCCAAAGTCTATACCTCGCTCGAAGCATTGGCACTGGATCCAGACATTGACTTGTCTACGTAGCTAGTCCCAACGCCGTCCATGCCGAACAGTCGATTTTAATGATGAAGCACGGGAAGCATGTGCTTTGCGAAAAGCCGATTACTAGTCACGCGCGCGAGCTGGAAGAGATGGAACGCGTGGCACGGGAGAATAACGTGATGCTAATGGAAGCGATGAAAAGTGTGTATTGCCCGGGCTATGAGGCGGTGCGCACGAATCTACACAAGCTAGGCCCAGTCCGCAATGTGACGCTGAATTTCTTGCAGTACACGCCATGCTACGAAGCTTATCAAAAAGGGATGGCCACGAATCAATTCAACCCAGCGCTTTCGAATTGCGCCCTAGTGGATACCGGCGTTTATACGATTCATATGCTTCTCGCGCTTTTTGGAAAGCCAAAAAAATTCCAAGCAAATGCGATCATGCTAAGCAACGGGATGGACGCAGCGGGAACCATCTCCTGCGTTTACGATGATTTTTTAGCGACCCTTATCTACTCGAAGCTCGCTACCTATGAGGGAAATCAAATCCAAGGTGAACAGGCCGCCATGATCATTGATAAAATCTCAGACATCAAGCACATCACCATTAAATATCGCGATGATCGCGAGGATGAAATCATCCCGATAAAAAAGCACCCTGTTATGTACTATGAGATTGGCGTGTTTCTCGAGGCGATCAAAAAGGGCGAACAAGGCGATCTGCTAAAGATAAGCAAGCTGCAAATGGCCTTCCTCGATGAAGCACGCACACAGCTAGGCATCGTCTTCCCAGCCGATAACAAGTAGCAACTCATTTCCAAAGCTTTACTTTAGTAAAATTTTAGAAAATCTTAATATTTGTAGCGAGTTTTAATTAAGGTTTAATCGCTATAATAAAACCACGATCAAGCGAATCGTATGCACAAGGAGAATTCAAATGAAAAAAAGAATCTATTTATTAATGGTAGTAGCTGTGTTTGCCTTAACTATTGCAGGTTGTGGCGGTAATCTAAGAAACAATAGTAACGATATCGTCACGCCAGATGGTGACAGCGAAGTGCGAGAACTTACCTTTGAACCGTTCAACGCCATCGATATCAACGGTGTCTTCAACGTCGTATACCGCCAATCAAATGACTACCGCATCGAACTCGAAATAGAAGATAACCTTTGGGACATCACCGAAGTCAGAGTGGTCAACAGCACCTTGCAAATCAACTTCACCCGTGCCGTAGACTTTTCCGACCGCGACACACCAAACCTCTACATCTACGCGCCGACCCTAACCGCAGCAACGTTCGGCGGTATCATCACCGCAAGCAACTGGGACGACATCCAAGCCGACACTTTCATCCTAACAAGTGACGGTGTCACAACCCTAGAAATTAGCGGTCAGGCAAACGCCACGGAATTTAATATCAACGGCATCAGTAACGTCAATGCCCTTGACTTCCAAACAAGAACAGCGGTGGTTAACATTCATGATATTAGCGAATTATCCGTTTCAGCATCAGATGAGCTAGAAGTATCAATCTCCGATTTATCAACGGTCGCATATCGCGGAAATCCAACTGTAACAGAAATCTACGTTGCGATCATGGCGACGTTGCGCCAAATGAACTAAAGAACCAACGATGAGGTGAAAAAGAATGGCAGAAACGAAAGAACACATTTTAGTCGTGGAGGACGATCAGGACATTGCGTTTGCGGTCCGTGAGTATTTGCTGTCTCAAGGTTATACGGTCAGCTTGGCGGAGAACGGGAAGGTCGCGCTAGAAATGGTCGCGGATGCGCCGGTGGACTTGGCGATCGTGGATGTGATGATGCCGGTGATGGACGGGATTACGTTTGTCATGAACGTCCGAAAAGAGCACGATTTTCCTGTGATTATGTTATCGGCCAAATCTGAAGAAACCGATAAAATTCTCGGACTTAACATGGGAGCAGATGATTATGTCACCAAGCCGTTTCGGCCACTGGAGTTATTAGCTCGGGTCAATTCACAACTGCGGAGGCAGCGTCGGCAGTCCGAACGCTCTGGCAACCAGGTTACAGAAGAAAAAAACCTGATCATTGTCGGAGGCTTGGAAATGGACACGGCCACGAGAGTTTTTAAGGTAGATGGCGAGGCGGTTCGTTTAACGCCGCTGGAGTATAAGATTTTGAATTTGTTGATGGCAAATGCGGGGCGGGTGTTTAGTGCGGATGAGATTTATGAGCGGGTTTGGAACGAGGTGGCGGTGAACACGGATACGATCATGGTGCATGTGCGCAAGATTCGCGAGAAAATTGAGATTGATCCGAAAAATCCGCAGTATTTGAAGGTCGTTTGGGGCGTGGGATATCGGATTGATGCTCCTGGGAAGAGGTGATGAGCGTGAAAAAAGAGAAGCAACCAATGGGTGGGCAAATGACATTAGAGGAAATATTTGAGGAAAAAAAGAAACCTTTAAGATGGTGGTTACCGTGGGTGGCACTGGCTTTGGTGGGTGTGATGGTTGTTCAATTGCTTCGCGCTCCGGATGAGCGGACGATGGAGCGTGTCGAATGGCGCGAATTTGTTGCGTACGAGGACGGCGAGGTGGTGTTTCAATCGTTGAACCGTGATTTGCAAGAAGCAGTGGTGGCGTTGCATGCTCAGATGCTGTCTGAGATGCGAGGAGAAGAGTTCGATCCGCTTTGGGATGTGGCGCGTGCTTCGAGCTTCCTTACTGCGATAGAGCGACCATATGAAGAGGAGCAAGAGGAAGACGAAACGTTTGATGATTTTATTGATCACGTTGTGCAAGAGTTGTTTGATCAGCGTGTGTTAAGTGCTCGAGATCGGTTGGATGAATTAAACGTCAACAATGGGATTGCGTATTTTGCCCTGTACGAGAATATGAGGATTTCATCTGGGAACGAGATGATTGAGCAATTGATGAACGATGAGGGTTTACAAAGATGGCAAATCTGGGATCTGGAGCACGTGTTTGCTCATGTGATCGTGGTACAATACAATAGCCGTGGGCAGTGGGATGTTCCATTTTTGCTCACACCAGAAACAATTTATCGCGTAATAGATTATTTTGATGCATACGATTGGTACGATGATTGGTATGACAATCGCCTTCATGTGAATGAAGCAAACATCCCAGGCATGTCCTCTCTTTATTATCAGTTTGATGTGGACGGCTTAAACGACGATCTTTTTGACTGGCAAAACCCACAGAATATGACGTTTGTCTTTGGGATTCCGCACGAGGTGATTAATAACCTTGCCCTGTATCAGGAAAGAACGTTTGTGGAAGAATTTTACGAATGGCACATTCATCCGCATGTTTTCGGGGCGCAGAGTGCAGTACTAGGATTGATGATTGTGATGGCAATCTTCATTCCATTGTCAAAGATCAAAGGATCGGATAAAGGCTATGAACGTATCCGTCAATTTCCGATTGAACTGGTTGCATTAGCTACGTTTATGACGTTTGTCTTTGTAGACAGAAACACGTGGCAAGTAGTTAATAATATTACGACCTTCGGAAATCCGGCCTCAGACTGGGTGTTCAGTTCGCAAAATATGCACCTTATTTATTACCTCGGTTGGCTATTTTTAACGTTATCGTTGCTAGGTTATTTGATCCATTATATGAAGGATATTATTTCGCACGACGGGAAAACATTGAAAAAGGACTCCCTTGTTTTTAAAGGGATTGATTATGCGTCGACGGTTGATCTGAAAAATGACCAGAGTTTGAAGGTTTTTATGCTAATATCTGGCCAGATATTTGTCGCTTTGTTCCTGCTTGTTTTTGGGTACGCGTTGGCTGAACTTGGATTAGGTGTTTTTTTTGTTATCGTCTATGCGATTATAGCGTCTACGTACGTGCAGCATAAAATGAAAAAAATTAGGCAGGATTATTTGGATCTGCGCGAAATGACGAAAAAGCTAGCGGCAGGAAATTTAGAGGTGCCTGCACCAGTGGGGCTCGAGAATTTTGAAACATTAGCGGCTGATTTATCGACGATCCAAGAAGGGTTGACCCACGCCACGCAAAAAGCCGTTGCGAATGAGCGCATGAAAGGTGAGCTGATTACCAACGTCTCGCACGATTTGAAGACTCCGCTCACGTCGATCATTACGTATGTCGATCTGTTGCGCGTGGACGATCTGGAGGAGGCAAAACGCCAGCAGTATTTAGATACCTTGGTCGTAAAGACGGATCGCTTAAAAACGCTGGTCGAAGATTTATTTGAAATTTCGAAAGCTTCAACCGGAAATATGACGTTGGACATGATGGAAGTCGACGTCGTCACATTGATGAAACAAACGTTGCTCGGATTAGAAGACCGCATTGTCGCATCGGGGTTGACGTTGAAGGAAGGCTATCCGGAAGAGCCGGTGCGGTTGGAACTTGACGGTGCTCGCATGCACCGGGTGTTTGAGAATTTGATTATCAATATCGTGAAATACGCGATGCCAGGGACACGGGCTTATATTGATATTATCGACGGAATCTTGCAGGTTGATATTATTTTGCGTAACATCTCAGCACATGAGTTATCTTTAGATATGATGGACCTAGCTGAACGCTTCGTCCGTGGTGACGAGGCCCGTAATACGGAAGGCTCAGGACTCGGACTAGCGATCGCGAAAAGCTTTGTTGAATTGCAAGGCGGCTCGTTTGAGATTGTGATAGACGGGGATTTGTTTAAAGTGATGATGACGTTTGAGAAATAGCATAGCAAAAAGAATAAACCTTCGGTAAAGCAGCAAAATCAAGAAGTAAATACCGGAGGTTTAGCTTGTTTCTCGCAATTGTCTATCAGAATGCGCACGCCTTTTTAGTTTTTTTCGAGGAAAAGGGCGCTGAAGTTTCGAGCTGCCACTAATTTATGTACTTTTTACCTACAATCAAGCAATTTTTCTAGTAAGAAGGTTGATAAATTGCTTCTTAACATTAAACAGATGTCTTTTCGAGCGCCTTTTTGATGAAAATTACAAAAAAGCATGCTAAGCATGATATAAGCTGTGATACTTTAGACGCCCAGGGGTAGGCGGATCTGTCATGCGTTTTTTTGCAAATAAATGTCAACTGTGCTAGAATTAGATTAGCTTATATTCCAAAAACTGAGCAGGTGATCACGATGAACTTTTTAAAATCAAACAAAAAATCATCGCACGGCGAATCTACTGTGCGATGATTTTTATGTAGGTGTTGTTCAATTTTCTTTATGATAAATCCAAAACACCCTCAACATCCAAAACTGAACGAGGCCACCCCCTAAGCCACCCCCTCAAACTGACTATTATACAACTCCGCATAAAACCCACCCTTAGCCAACAACGACGCGTGGTCCCCACTCTCCACAATATCCCCCTCCTTCATCACCAAAATCACATCCGAATTCTTAATCGTCGATAACCGGTGCGCAATGACAAACGACGTCCGCCCAACGGTTAAGCCATCCATCGCTTCCTGCACTAAATGTTCCGTTCTTGTGTCAACCGAACTAGTAGCCTCATCCAGAATAAGCATCGGTGCGTTTTGAATCATCGCACGGGCGATCGTCAAGAGTTGCTTTTGACCCTGAGACAGACTAGCTTTATCGTTTAAAATCGTCTCATAACCGTTCGGCAAGGCCCGGATAAAATGATGCATTCCCACCGCTTTACACGCACGCTCAACCTGCTCGTCAGTAACATCTTTCATTGCGTACACAATGTTCTCCTTAATCGTCCCTTCGAATAACCAAGTATCCTGCAGGACCATGCAGAATTGGTCGTGCACATTTTCGCGTGTTACATGACTAATCGGTGTCCCATCGATGAAGATTTCCCCGCTATTTAGTTCATAAAAACGCATCAGTAGGTTTACGATCGTCGTTTTGCCCGCGCCAGTTGGACCTACGATCGCTACTTTTTGCCCCGCTTTTACGGTTGCAGAAAAATTGTTTATGACTAATTTATCTGGGTTGTAGCCGAACTTTACGTCGCGGAATTCGATGTTTCCTTCAATGTTTGCCAGTACTTGCGTCTTCTCGCTCTCGCCTGCCATCTCTTTTTCGTCTAGCAATTCAAAGACACGCTCACTCGCTGCTGCGGTACGTTGCATGTTCTGCAAAGCCTGGGCAATTTGTGACAGCGGGTGTGTCAGTAAGCGAATGTAAACCATGAAAGCCACAATTGCGCCGAATGGAATCACACCGTTCACAGCTAGAATCGCCCCGACCACGCAGACTGCTACGTAACCAAAGTTACCGACGAACATCATAAACGGCATCATCAGACCTGATAGAAACTGCCCTTTCCACCCGCTATCGTATAAATCTTCGTTGATTTTTTCGAAAACTTCTTTGGCGACCTTGCTACCGTTATAAGCTTTCACCACGTGATGCCCGGAGAATATTTCCTCAATATGCCCGTTCACCACCCCTAAATCCTTTTGCTGACGAACAAACTGCGGCTGTGATTTTGCCATTAAAAATCTCATTCCGACAAGACCTAATGACGTTGAAGCAAGCGCAATAATAGCTAGCATCCAACTATTATAAAACATCATCACCGCTGCACCGACAAACATCGTCACTGAAGTTACTAAACTACCAACGCTTTGATTCATCGTATTTCCAATGGTATCCACGTCGTTCGTGACGCGACTCAACACGTCCCCATGGCTCGTGCCATCAAAATATTTAAGGGGTAATTGATTAATTTTGTGCGAAATATCCGAGCGCATTTTCTGGCTGATACGTTGCGTGATCGTTGCCATCATATAACCTTGGAGAAAGTTAAGTGCTAACGAACCGATATAAAACGTAACAAGCATCAAAACAATGCGGGTGACGGCATCAAAATCAATGGCACCAACGACGGGTACATCATGGATGATCTCAGGCAAACCGGCACTAATCACATCGGCCAAATTTCCTAATTGATTTGGTCCGAGAATATTTAAAATCGAGCCAACGTTTGCGATCACAAGCGCGAAGATCATCGCAGGCACATATTTTCTCGAATAACTAATTAATTTCCCCCACGTTTCTTTAAAGTTTTTCGGTTTTTCTACGACACCGCCTAGACCGCGGTGCGAATGACTTCTAGTTCTTCGTTGTTGTTCACTCATATCGCAAGTTCCTCCTCACTTAACTGACTCATTGCTATTTGTTTATAGACGTCACACGTCTGTAGTAATTCTCTATGCGTTCCCGTTCCAACAATTTTCCCTTCGTCAAGAACAATGATTTGATTGGCGTCCATAATCGTTCCAATGCGTTGCGCCACAATCATGTTAGTAACACCCGCTGTTTCTTTCTTCAGTTCGCTACGTAACACACGATCCGTTTTGTAATCGAGGGCTGAGAAGCTATCGTCGAAAATGTAGATTTCAGGTTCACGGCAGATGGCACGGGCAATGGCGAGGCGTTGCTTTTGTCCGCCTGAGACGTTCGTCCCACCTTGGGTAATTTCAGCTTTGTAGCCGCCCTCTTTCGCTTCGACAAAAGCTGTTCCTTGCGCAATGGCGATGGCGCGTTTGACGTCGGCTTCTGAGTATTCCTTTTTCCCATTGTCGCCGAGAGCCACGTTAGAAGTGACGTCTCCTCTAAAGAGGACCGCTTTTTGCGACACGTACCCGATTTTATTGTTGAGGCTTTCGATTGTATAATCGCGTACATTGACACCGTTGACTAAGATTTCACCATCTGTGGCTTCAAAGAAGCGTGGAATCAAGTTGATTAGTGTCGATTTTCCGCTACCTGTTGAACCAATAAATGCAATGGTTTCACCTTGCTTAACCGTAAAATTAATACCTTCTAACACATACTCATTTGCATCTGGGTATTTAAAGCTCACGTTTTTAAAGGTAACTTCGCCTTTTACACCCTCAAGACCTTCCGTTCTGGCTCCATCCACAATGGTCGGTTCTGTTTCTAATACTTCATTAATCCGGTTTGCCGATACCGCTGAGCGTGGTAACATAAAGAAAATCATCGTTAACATCATAAAGGACATGATGACTTGCACACCGTAATTCGAGAACACCACCATGCTTGCAAAAAGTGGTAAGCGATCGGTCACTTCTGCTGTCTCGATGAGGTGCGCACCAATCCAGTAAATGACTAATGTTAATCCTCCCATAAATAGCGAAAGCATTGGCCAAATAATCGCCATGACACGACCGGTGAAAAGTTGCGTATAGGTCAACTCATCGTTAGCTTTTTCAAATTTTTCTTCTTGGTAATCTTCCGCATTATACGCTCTGACGACACGTAAGCCGGTTAAATTTTCACGCGTGACACGGTTCATATTATCGATAAGCGCTTGCATTTTTCGGAATTTTGGAATCACAAGCACCATAATACCCGCAATAAATGTGAGTAAAATCACGATAGTAATTCCCGTTGCCACGGTCCATTCAAAGCCTTTCCCAGCGATGCGCGTAAAGGCCCAGAACGCCATGATCGGGGCTCTAACAATGACCGTTAGCCCCATGGTAATAAATGATTGTACTTGTGTAATATCATTAGTCGCACGCGTGATCAGGCTATCTGTGGAAAAGTTATTCACCTCTTCCATCGAGAACGAATCGACCTTATTAAACAGCTCGCTGCGCATTTTTCGTGAAAAACGCGCCCCAATCATCGCTGCAAAATACCCGACACACACCGCTGCCACTAAGCTGCCAAAGGCACTCAGCAACATGAAGCCACCCGCACGCCAAATTTCAATGACCGGTGCATCCGGCGTTTGTACTAGCGTTGTGATCTGCGCCATCAATTGCGGAATCGTCAGCTCCATCCACACTTGAAACACGATGAAAACCAAACTGGCCAGTGCCATCCTTAACTCCTTACCAGTTAGGTATTTGAAAATTTTTATCATAATAGTCACCTACATTTTCGTTAGTTAATTTTTGTTAACCCTAGTTCATAGTGAATACTGTTAATTAAGGGTTAAAAAAATAATTACTTCTCGTTGTTTGCAAAATCTTGAAAGTGTTTATGGGATAACTCAAAGAACAGTTCCAGCAAGCGTAGGTATTCAGTGGCATCTTTTTCGCCCATTTCAATGAAAATCTTAGCTAAAGCGCCGCCTAACTTTTGCATTTCTTCACCCGAATGCGCACGGCCAGCCTCCGTGATCCTCACACGCACGTTACGGCGATTATCAACGTCGACGTGACGCTCAATTTGACCTTTTTTCTCAAGCGACTTCAGCAACGCTGATACACGTGCCGGGCTACTTTTAAGTGCTGTACTCAAGTCCGATGGGAAAACATCGGCATCCTTCTCAGCCAAATAATGAAGCACAAACAGCTCACCCTTATGCTCACGGCTCATATTCTCAAAACCATTTTGCTTCTTATCCGCCATGATGCGCCTGAATGCTTTCATTGAGTCTTTCACATATGGTGGGTAATTCTCGTTATTTACCTGCTTCAATGTCATCACTTCCTTTTCAATCCTGTTAATAGTTAACTGTGTTTATTATATCGCATATTAATTTTTTTGTCAAGTAACTGTTTGGCGTTTTGTTTGAGACGTGAAAAAAGCCTTCTCGAAAATAGAGAAGACTCCTAACAAAAGTTTAAAACTAGTTACCTCTCTGCCTCAATGACATACGCGCCATACCGCTCAAAATCCGCTTCCGACAGCTCCACGTCGATGACCGTTCCCGTATCATCGTACGAAATCCCCAGTACCGTCGCGTTGTCCTTCAAATAAGCAATCACCTGTCCCTGATCGTATGGGATAAGCAACTTGCATTTTTTATAATCCGCAAATAATTGCTGCGTTAAAACTTGAATCAGCTGTGGGATGCCCTGTCCTTTTTTTGCCGACACACATGCCGAAGATTCGCCGTTCAGCTGTGGTACACCTTCAGCTAAATCAACCTTATTATACACACGAATTTGTGGCACGTGATCCGCTTCAATGTATGCTAAAGTATCGTTAGTCACTTCCAAATGCTTCTCATGGTTAGGATTCGAAACATCCACAACGTGCAATAAGAGATCAGCCTCTCTCACTTCTTCCAACGTTGAATGAAACGCTTTGACTAAATGATGAGGTAGCTTATTAATAAAGCCAACCGTATCCGAAAGAAGAATCGTCCGTCCATCTTCGAATTTAATGTTACGCACCGATGTTTCTAGCGTAGCGAACAGCATGTCTTTTTCAAAGACTAGTTTATTCTCGTCCTGCTGATATTTCGTCACCATTGCATTCATCAACGTTGACTTACCGGCATTGGTATAGCCCACTAAAGCAATGATCGGCACACCTGAGTCAGCACGTCTTTTACGCTGTACTTGCCTATTGCGACCAATATTTTCCAGCTCTTTTTCGAGTTCAGAAATTTGGATTTCAATTTTACGGCGATTCAATTCAAGCTTTGTTTCACCAGAACCACGATTGCGCGTACCGGTTCCGCCACGCTGACGGTCAAAATCTTGATTCGTATTACGCAGGCGTGGTAAAGCATAGCGCAACTTTGCGATTTCCACCTGTGCTTTCGCCTCACGAGTTTGCGCACGGCTTGCAAAGATTTCTAAAATCAGACGCGTCCGATCGAGAATTTCCGTGCTTAAATGCTTTGATATGTTGCGTAACTGAGACGGTGAGAGCTCATCTTCAAAAATAAGGACATCGATCTCTTCGCGGTCAACGAAATCTTTAATCTCATCTAGCTTACCTGTTCCGATATACAAGGCGGCATGGGGACGGCTGAGATTTTGGGTTATTTGCGCAACTGGTTCAATCTCACATGCGATGGCTAGGTTTTTCAGCTCTTCAATTGACTCCTGAAAATAGGGGTCTTGGTTAACGTTGACACCCACGATGAGTGCCCGTTCTTTTGGTTGGGTCGTTTCTGTCATAATAGCTCCAACTCCTTCTTCATTAATTTTGTCATAAAAAAATGACGGCGAACAATGTCCACTCGTCAACGCAGATATCTTTAAAGATGCGTGAAAATAGGTACTGGCCTATTCATGCAAAATGTTATCTAAAAGATGATCTAATAAGTGCACATTATTCTTAAAAGTTTTGAAATAAAAGAACACCAAAATGCCTCATTCGGTAAACAAGGGTCTTCTATTTCGCCAATTAGCCTCACGACTAATGATGATGCTTATAAGAAAATAATATACACGCTTTGACCACCTTTCGTATCAGTTGATGTTATTTTAGCAGACTTTCGGGGAATAATCAAGTGGGAAATTCTAATCACCACTTTCGCCCAACCGGCATATACTGGTATGATTGACAGATAGGGGGAATAATATGTCAGAGCATCATGTGTTTAACGGGCAAAGTTTTCGCGCACCTCAGCCACGGCCATCCGTGGATCATGGACCAATGCCATTCACACTTAACATCGAGCAAGCAACGAAAAAGAATCCAAATTATCGTGTTGTATTATGGACAGGAAAACACCTTCAAACAACCCTCATGACCATTCCTGTCGGTGGCGACATTGGGTTGGAAGTGCACCACGATCACGATCAATTTTTGCGTATCGAGGATGGTAAAGGGCTGGTGCAGATGGGCGATGGTGAGAAAAACCTTACTTTCCAGCAAGCCGTTGAGGATGGCTATGCCATCTGCGTACCCGCAGGAACGTGGCACAATGTAACCAATACCGGCCAGGAACCACTCAAACTATATTCCATCTACGCACCACCAGAACATCCACCAGGTGCAATTCACGAAACAAAGGCAATCGCGGAAGCCGCAGAAGCACGGTATCGTGGAACTGTGTATTGATCATGAGTAATAACCCGCTTTCTGATGATTGCTGGTTATTTTTATGTGATCGACACTTTCTACTTTCGCATTTTTGCGGTATAATGTAAAAAAGAGGTGAAGAGCAATGACAGCAATGGAAGCTATCAATCGTTTTAGAGAAGAGCGTGATTGGAGACAATTTCACAATGAAAAAGATCTCGCAATTTCAATATCCTTAGAGGCCAACGAGCTCCTCGAGTTGTTTCAATGGAAAACTGTCGAAGAAGCAACGAACAATCTAGAACGTCTAAAAGAAGAACTTGCAGATGTGTTAATCTACTGTTATACAATGGCAGACAATCTAAACTTAGACGTGGACACGATCATTCATGAAAAGCTACAGAAAAATGCCAAGAAATACCCAATTGCTAAAAGCAAAGGGCGCAAAGAAAAAGTCTAATTGATACACAAGCTCGTTGTATCAACTAGACTTATTTTATTTATGAACCCTATTTTCTTTATAAAAATCACAAACCCCTTGACATTAACGCAGCGTCATAGTTTATAATAACATTGTGAGGAGGTCGAAATAACATGACATACACCATCAATAAATTAGCACAACTAGCCGGCGTGAGCACGCGAACGCTCCGTTACTACGACGAACTCGGATTACTGTCACCAACACGCAAAAGCACCAATGGGTACCGCATCTACGGGCAAAAAGAAATCGATCAATTACAGCACATTCTTTTCTACCGCGAACTAGGCCTGCCGCTGGAAGAAATTAAGCAGATCATAAAAAGCGAGGACTTCAACATCAACGAAGCCCTCCATGCCCACCTATCCGCCCTCCTCGCCAAGCGCAACCAGCTTGATGCACTGATCACCAACGTGCAAAAAACCATCTCAGCAACGAAAGGAGACATTAAAATGACTAACAAAGAAAAATTTGTAGGTTTTGGACAACAACTCGTAGACGAAAACGAGAAAAAATACGGGGACGAAATAAGAGAAACATACGGCAACGACGCGGTGGAAGCCTCTAATGCCAAAGTAAAAGGGATGAGCAAAGAGCAGTACGCCGAAGTCGAAGCCCTCTCTGCCGAGGTAAATGAAGCCTTAAAACTAGCCTTCGAACAAGGCGACCCAGCTAGCGAGTTAGCTCAAAAAGCGTGCGAGCTACATAAGCAATGGCTCTGCTATTTCTGGGACAGCTATACCAAAGAAGCCCATATTGGTCTGGCAGAAATGTACGTCGCCGACGAACGCTTCACCGCTTACTACGATAACATCGCCGAAGGCTGCACAAAATTCCTACGCGATGCGATCTTGATTTACTGCAAATAACCGAAAAGAGTGAACGATGCAACTTTGCACCGTTCACTCTTTTTCTTTCCGCTTCACAAACCGCTCAATCCGCTCTTTCCCTGGAATACGCTCAAAAATTTTCCCTGCATCCGACATCGCTTGATCAACCATCATTTCTGTGTTTCGTTTCTGATGATCTGCTTGCCACTCACGGACATAATCCACAACGTCTTGCATCCCATCTGAAGCCGCCGCGTTGATAATGCTCTCTTCCAACTCGCTCGTCGTAGCAAGCAATCGCTCTTTATCCGAGAAAATCGTATAGTCGCTTAATATCACCGACATCTTCTGATAAATCAATAAGAACAATTCTTTCCGACGATCAACGCGAATGTGTCGCACCAGTAAAACCAACTCAATCGCAAGCCCAACTAAAATAAAGCCGATTTCCATGTACAGCTCCATAAAAAGCCCACCCATCATAACCGTGCGATAGAAAGAAAGCACAATAACCGGGATGACTAACAACGCGACGAACGCTTCCAATGCGCCATACTTCACACACTGACCGCGGTAATAATTAAATCGCTCGTAATATTTCTGTGCTTGCTGATCTTTTTGATGACGGATCTGCAAAACATCGTCAGATAATTTCTCAAAGACCTTATCCGTCACGTTTTCCTTCGCATACTTAACCGCCTCAACCTCGGTAACGGTTAACATAAAATGCTTTTCTACCTCTTTAAAGTACCTGGCATACTTGTTAGCAACCTCCGGATCCGCGCCGACACTGGAACACATCGAATGTCTTATCCCCATTAAAGACGCGATCAAGCTCGGGACTAACTTTTTACTTTTCAAATCTCGCAACTGGCGGGTGACTAATATCATTTCCCCTGCTACGACAATGCCTGCCCCGATATAAAAGGTTACAAGAGCAAGGTTCATGCCGGCGTTTGCAAAGACAAACCCGGATAAAATCAGAACTGGAACAAGCAAGGCCAGCCAAATCATTTCAAATAAATAAAACTTTAAGCTACGCCTATGAATGCGCCAGAAATCTGCCGTGTACTGTCTAATCTGCGCGTTCTTCTCGTCAATCAGCGCCACCATCTCGTCGCATTGCTCGACGTACGGCCGATCTTGGAGGACGGAATCTACAAAGTAGATGAGCTTCATCTTCGCAGCGGCACTCAGGTAAAAAACACGCGCCACTTTTTTAAACTGCTTCAATTTTTTACTGATCTTCTTATTACGCAAGAAGCGCTCGTAAACAATCGCATGCTCCCGTGAGTTCGCACCGAGCTCCTCTAGAATATCCCGTTGCGTGCGATAATTCTTAAAAAACAACTCGCGCAGGCGCATCTTTAATTCCCAGTTTAGCTGAACAAAATCCGTGTCTTCGTTATCGACGTTCAAAGGATCCGCATTCATCCAAACCGCCGGGATATAAATATCATCACGTAGACGGCGCATTCTTCTTTCCTTTTCATCCTTGTCCCATTCCATTTTGATGTCCATGTATTCGAGAAAGTGATGCCAAATGAATTTTTTTGTGTATAGTTCATCGTCGTTAGATAGGAAGTTAGTTTCAATCGTTAAAATCTGCTCTTTCATTATTTCCAGATTTTGACTCCTCTGCAAAATAGCTTTTAACTCAGCGATAAATTGTTGAAGCAATAGGGACGATTTCACAGCATGCCGCCTCAATTGAAAAACAATGATCTCACCTACAACCGCTAATGCCAATATGACCAACAAAGCAACAAGTAATTCCCATTCCCCGTAGATAAGCGAATAGAATCCAAAAAGATATGCCGCTGCTCCTGAGGCGAAAATAGTAATCCATAAGAGTACCTCAAAAAAGAGATACATTCCCCCTGTCGCTCGATACTGGCGCGCTCTTTTCTGGTATTGTCTAATTTGACTTTTCTTGACTTTTATATAATCATCCATGCTGTTCTCAACTCCCGTTCCTTTTGCAATTTTCAATGTCAACTAAATCTATCTTTAATAAAGTATTAAAAACTTTGAACCGATCCAATATAATGCTGCGACTCAACGACTTCTAAAGCTGTTAAATTCATCAAGTCCGTTCTTTGTGATTGTTGATTATAAGTTAACCTGTTCATTACTATCACTTTCCTTTTAGCCCGATCGTACAGTTAATTCTACCATACCTCAATATTAAATTCTATATGATTTTTATAAAAGCCTAAAACCAGTGACACTACCGGTGTCAATATAGAACAAGCACTTTTTAGCAAACTTTTTAATCGCAGTTTGATAAACGCATACGCGTCTTTACTTCTCTTTGAATAATCTATCAATGAACCATTAATTCAAAAGGTTCACTATCCACCAAATTAAAGGAGAGATACTATGTGTCACAATTTTCAAAACAATTTTAGCGAAAATGAATGCCATAACTTTTCAGAACTAAAACAGGAAAATAATTTTAGCAAACATTCAATCGACCATCAAAGCCAATGCCAAGAACGAAACCACTGCTGCTCAAGGCGACATAGGCATAGATGCTGTCATCCATGCTGCCGTTGCTTTAGACGACGTAGATGCTGTAACTTCTGGTGCTGGTGGTAGGGAGCTTCTCGTAAAAGCTAGCACTCTTCATTATAAAGTAAGTTAATTCCCTTTTTGACAAACACCTATTCCTTTCAAATTCATACATTATATGAGTAGGGAGGAATGTTAAATGGATAGAACAAACCAAAGCCAGCTAGGCACATTAAATCATCACTGTGGATGCGGCACGCTCAATTGCCCCAATCGGGCTAGATTATTTAATATCTGGCGCAAATTATGGGAACAGCATGTGATGTGGACCCGTTCACTCATTATTAACAAGGTCGATAAATTAAACGATACAGATCTTGTCGCCACAAGACTTTTACGTAACCCACATGACATGGGTTATGAACTAAGCCCTTATTTTAAATCATCGAGTATTGATCTATTTGTTAAGCTATTTGAAGAACATTTATTAATTGCTGCTAAGTTGGTTGATGCAGCAATTGCTGGCAATAGCCAGCTGGTGTAACAACTTGACCATGAATGGTTCAGAAATGCAGATGAAATTGCTCAGCTAATGTACGAATTTTTCCCATTCGAAGCGAAAGAAAACTGGCAAGGAATGATGCACGAGCATTTAAAGCTAACAAAAGAAGAAGCCGTACTCAGAATTCAAAAAAAATACGCAGAACATATTGCCATTTACGATACCATTGAAACTCAAGCACTCGAGATGGCTGATATGATTGCCAGTGGCATCGTTAAAAGTTTTTTTAAATCCTATGCATAGAAAAAGCACGCATCCATTGCGGATACGTGCTTTTTTTGATTACTCCCACTCAATCGTCCCTGGAGGCTTACTCGTAATATCATAAACCACACGATTAACCCCTTCGACCTCGTTAATCATCCTAGTCGAGATCTGCGCCAACACCTCGTGTGGAATCCGAGCCCAGTCAGCTGTCATCCCGTCAATTGAGGTTACACCTCGAATCGCAACGACGTGCGAATAAGTACGTTCATCGCCCATGACCCCAACGGTTTTCACGTTTGGCAACGCTGTGAAATATTGCCACACGTCACGCTCAAGTCCTGCTTTTTTAATCTCTTCACGTAAAATCGCATCCGTCTCGCGGACGATTTCCAATTTTTCCTCAGTCACTTCACCCAGCACACGAATCCCTAAGCCCGGGCCTGGGAATGGCTGGCGATATACAATCTCTTCTGGTAATCCCAATTCCAATCCCAATAGACGCACTTCGTCTTTAAACAACGTCGACAATGGCTCAATCAATTCAAATGCCATGTCTTCCGGCAAGCCACCAACGTTGTGATGCGACTTAATCGTTTGTGCCGTGTCCGTGCCGCTCTCAATGATATCCGTATACAACGTCCCTTGAGCCAAAAACTTCATGTCCGTAAGCTTTGCCGATTCCTCATCAAAACAATAAATAAATTCATTCCCGATAATCTTACGCTTTTCTTCCGGATCCGAAACGCCCGCCAGCTTCCCTAAGAAGCGATCCTTCGCGTCAATCTTAATAAAATTCATCCCGAACTGTCCATCAAACGTGTTTACCACACTCTCCGCTTCCCCCTTGCGCAACAGCCCATGATCAACGAACATGCACGTCAATTGGTCCCCGATTGCTTTATGGATTAATGCTGCGACAACCGATGAATCAACGCCACCCGAAAGTGCGCATAGCACGTGACCGGTACCGACTTGCGCTTTGATTTTTTCGATTTCGACCTCGACAAAATTGGCCATTGTCCAGTTCGCATCCGCACTAGCGATGTTAGATACGAAGTTACGCAAAACTTGTGTGCCGTATTCAGAATGTTGTACCTCTGGGTGATATTGCAATAGATAGATGTCTTTGTCTGGATTTGACGCTGCTGCCACCGGACAAGAATCACTGCTTGCGTCGACAACAAAACCTGCTGGCAAATCCGTCACGTGATACCCGTGGCTCATCCAAACGACTTGCTCAGTCGGCAAATCTGCAAACAAACCTGCTTCGTTCTTAACCCTAATCTCAGCTTTTCCGTACTCACGCTTATCCGCTTTTTCAATTTTCCCACCGTGCAAATGAGAGGTGAGCTGCATCCCGTAGCAAATCCCTAAAATCGGGATGCCTAAGTCATAGATGGCCTCGTCGATCCCAAAAGCATCTTCATCCGTCACACTTTTCGGACTTCCCGACAGGACAATCCCCTTCACGTTTCCACGCGTCTTGATTTCCTCGGCTGTGATTTTGTGCGATACCATCTCACTATAAACGTTAAATTCTCTAATTCTACGGGCAATTAACTGATTATACTGACTCCCAAAATCTAATACAATAATTTCATCGTGCTTCATTTGCTTTTACCGCCTTTTATAAGTAATTTCGATGCTTTCATTATACACTAAAATAAGCATTCTCGCCATCTTAATTTTCGAATGATTTCATACGTTACCCTTCTCAACGCTGATCCCGCTGTTCTTGTACTTCTAAAAGCTTGTCTCTTAGTGCTTTATCCACAGCATACAGATACAAGCCATTGACACCGCGTGTTAGTAGAACGTTCAATTCATTTTTTAGCAACTCCTCGCCACGTTTTCCACGCTGGCCATTGGCAAATTTCCGATTCCGAATGGCTTTTTGGTTCTTACTGGCTGAGGGATCGAAAACAACGCTTCCTCTCTCGTACTTTACAGATGGGCCGATGATAACACCGACAAAATTCAAATCAAAACCTTGAATTGAAAACGTTGAGCCAATTTCATCAATGGTTTGAACTTGTTCTGCCCAAGGAAATTTTTTGGTGCCTCGCTTGCTTGGAAGTTGAAAATTCCAAGGCTTTTTCCACCCCTCAATGTCAACTTCCCAGTAATAATCATTCGTCGTTTTTCTACCTTTTTTATAGTCCCAATCGTAAGTTGCTATCACACGTGACAAGCCAAGCTTTTGCTCTTCAGATCGGTATTTAATCTCATCAAATAAACGTTCAGGAGACTCAAATACCTTAATCTGATATTTCTTATCCTCATGAAGTCTCCCAATTTTCTTTCTATCAACGATGTTTCGAATCCAGTTAACGGTACGTTTCTGAGCATTGATCCGACACTGTTGCTTCAGCTCGATTAAACTATCACATGATTTAGCTCTTTCGATTAGCTCCTCAACTTTCTCTTCTTCCCAATAACATTCAGTTGAGAGGACTTGATTTTTATCAAAAATCGCAATGACAACTTTGGCTCGCTCTAAGAGATCGTCAAACTGATTTTTCCCTTGATAAGCTAATCTACCTTGTGTCCAAAGTAAGTGGGCTTCGTCAACGATGATCACATCCACTTTATTCGTCGAGGTTATTTGGTTAATAAAGGTTGTTGGATTTGATACTGCTAATGGGTGACTTGCTGTTTTAATGCCGAGCTTAATCGCAATTTGCTCGTAAACTTTTAACTGTTCGCCATGATTGACTAACAAACACATCTGATTTTCTTTAAATAAATTACCAGCTTCAGAGTCCTTTGAACGCTTATACAAATCATAAAACAAATGACTCATTAACACTGTTTTTCCAGTGCCAGCTTCCCCTTGCACGAGAATTAGTCTCCCTTTTTCATTCGCACACAAGCCTTCTTCTACTTTAGAAATGATATTATCTTTTGCCTCATTCTGCTCTTTTGTCAATTTATGGAACGGAGATGCCTTGAAGATAGCAGAATTTTTCACCAGAATTTCTTGAGGGAATAACTTTTTATCCCTCTTTCCAAGTTCTTCCCATATTGCTGAAAGAACAACATTGAAGTTCTTATCACCGTGATAGAGATTTTGAGGATTTCCACGACCAGTATCTACCTCAATAACAGCATTAACACTAGTTAAATAACTCATAAGACGATCTTCGATATCCAATGTTAATGATTTATTAAAATATTTGTTTCCAATAATAAAGATTTTTGAATACTTATTTAATTTGCCATCCTTTTCTAAATGCTCATTTATTCTTCGTTTTATATTATTGGTTTCTCCAACATAAACTGAATAGTTATTTCTTTTCTTTTCAACAAAAAGGTATATCACAGGCGACTGGTTAATATATCGTTCAAATTCTTGATTTTTACGTATTTCATGATTTAAATATTGAATATTATTTTTTAGTATCTCAATAATTAGTGGTTTAGCATCTGTCATCGTTTTATTTCCCTCCGTCTTAAGGTTGTTCTGTGACATTAATTATACAACATTCAGCAAGTTTTGACTAGCGTCTAGCGCAATCGTTATAAATGCTGTATAATACACACACATACCTTTGAATGGAGCGCGATACAAATGGCACAATTAACCAAAGAATCAAAATTTCTCTTAGCAGTGGGCATCTTAGCAACGGCCGCCATGATTGTTGCTGGTACGTTCGTCAACGTGTTCCTCATCCGTGCCACCGAAGGAAATCTCGGCCTCTTGGTCGTTCAAAATATCATTAATTCCATTACCTTGCTGATCGCCTTTGTCGGCGGCTCAAAGCTACTTGCGAAAATCGCCATCACAACTTTACTCAAAATCGGGATTGCCTCGATGGCCTTTTACTTCATCGCTATCCTCATACTCCAAGACAATGTCGCCACTTTCTTAATTCCCCTGGCACTCTTTAACGGCTTGGGCGGTGGTCTGTACTGGTTTGCCACGAACCTCCTTATCGCGAAAGTCATCAAAGAGAGCGAACAAGGACGTTACTTTGGCTTTCAACAAACCGCAGGCTCGATCTTTGGGGTTATCACACCTGCCATTTCCGGTTTTATCATCACTAGATTCACTGATTTAACCGGCTACTACATCCTGTTCGGCATCTCATTTGTCCTTTTTGCCTTAGCAGCTATTATGATCCGAAACATCCCCGGTTTTACCTCGCAAACAAAAATACACGTGTATGACGTGCTCAAACTGAAGGGTAATCGCTACTGGAACGCGTGCAAGCTGTTTACCTTTACTAACGCGTTAAAGGATATCATCAACGGTCAGATCTTTATGCTTTTTGCTTTTCTGATTTTTGTCAACGAAGGCGTGATGGGCAATATCCTATCTGCAACGGCGCTCATCACCGTCTTCAGCTCATTCTGGTTCGCGAAAATTAGCAAGCGTGAAAATCAGCAGCCGTTCTATCTTGTGACAGCAGTCATTATGACGGCGATGTATATCTTGCTTGCCATCTTCCCAACGGTTCCAGTCCTCATCGCGGCACTCGTTATTTTCGCTGTGATTCAAAACTGGGCAGGCACAATTTTACAGTCGGTCATCTTCCAACTCACTAGCCGAGCCAAAGGCGATTACGAACAAAACGATTACCTTGTTGCCCTCGAATTCCCAACTGCACTAGGACGAGTCCTTGGTATGGCTGTCGCGCTGGTACTGATCCACCTCATCACCGCTGACATGTACGTCTATCGCATTCTCTTTGTCGTCATCGCTATTGCATGGGTATTGGAGTATATCATCATCGAAAAACAAGTCAAATGGTTTAGGGATGAGTTACAAGAAGAAAAAACGTTTGATTAACCCTAAGTACAGAACTGTCTTTGCTTTCCCAAGAAAGAATGATATTAGTAAAAACTGGCACTTGAAAAAGCGCCAGTTTTTGCGAAGGACTCAAATTAAAGGTTTTTCATTGAAAAACGCTTGAAACCTGTATTATCTCATCGTTTAAGCTTGTGCAATGCCACTAAGGACACGATTTTCGTTAGAAAGTGGCAGAAACTCCACTAATACTCACTGTTTAAGCTTGTGCAATGCCACTAAGGGCGTGATTTTCGTTAGAAAGTGGCAGAAACTCCACTGATACTCACTGTTTAAGCCTGTGCAATGCCACTAAGGGCGTGATTTTCGTTAGAAAGTGGCAGAAACCCCACTGTTACTCACTGTTTAAGCTTGTGCAATGCCACTAAGGGCGTGATTTTCGTTAGAAAGTGGCAGAAGGGAACTCAGAAGTTACGATCAAGCCAAGAATTACAGGTTTCCACCCAAAATATTAAAAACCTGTATTAGCCAACTCTTCTGTTAGTATCACAGGTCTTTCCGCAATAAAAAAGGTTCCCTCATCATTCATAGAGACAACCCCTTGTATATTTAACATCCAGCTGCAAATTTCTTAACAACCTTGTCAATGTTCTTCTGTGTTTCACTTGGAATCTTGTACCAGCCTTTTTGCTCCATCGCATCAAAGACTTCTTTTTGCAACGTTAAGGTATCCGATAATGCTTGCTTGAAAGCTGTGTTAACTTTTGGACAAGCTGCTTCTGTCGCACCGTGCATATACAAATCACAAAGACCTTTTAGTAATGACAGTACGTCCATCATAATCAATTCATCTTTATTCATGCTTACTTCCCTCCCCTTGGCTTCACAGCAGTTTTCTTCACCGCTGGTTTCACAGCAGGTTTAGCCGTAGACTGAGCAACTAAACCGTAAATGTTATCAAACATTTTTTGATTCTTTTTACCGACCTTATCAATCAGCTTTTTCAAACCTGCATCGGTTACTTCCGTTGTGGCTTGATCGCATTTTTGCTTCATAAATTTGATATGAGCTAACGCGTCTTCCACGTACATTAATTCTTTGGGACTCATGTTACTTCCACCTTTCCTTATATTTATTTTACAGTTGTTAGTATGGGCAATAATTTTTTTATCTATGCAAAAAAACTTCCGAAAATCATCGGAAGTTTTAAATTTACAAGCTATTAACCAATAGAGGCCTTCATTAAAGTATCTTTTGGATTTAGCTTTAACTTATACAATGTTGGTATCAAGCTTGATAAAATAATAATACTTAAGGACGTACTATAAAAAATAACAATAGTCGCTATATCCAACGAAGTATCAAAGAGCTCTAGCATTTCTTCATGATTCAAATAATGACTGAAACCGAGGTTGGCAGGGGAATTGGAATAAACAGTCCATGTATGAATTTGTTCAGCTTGAGTAAGTAATTCCTGCCTAATCATATCATTTGATAAAACATCAGAGAGCATGTTACCTAGTAACAAACCTAAAGTTATCCCTATAGGTGCAATGATTAAAGTTTCTAATAAAAACTGCATCGCTATATTCTTTTTTCGTTCACCAAGCGCTAGATAAAGACCTATTTCATATTTTCTATCATGCAAAAACAAAATAACAATGAGGCTAAGTGTCGTCGCTGTTGCTAAGATAGCACCAAAAATTAATCCTGTTGACAAACTGCGCATGGCGTTCATGGAATTTGAAACCTCTTCGTAAGCATTTGAAGCAATATCTACTCGCCAAAAATCAGGAAGCAACGGATTCACTCGGCTTTCGAAAGCAAGTAAATCAAGTGGGTCATAAAGTAAAAAGATCATTCCTTGATAAACATGTGTTGTTTCAGAGAGTTCAATGACCTCATCCTCTACCCCGCTCTCAACCAGAATTTCACTTGTTTCTAAAACAATCCTCTCATTAAACCCAACGGGTACATAAATGCGATTTAGTAAGTTAAGGTGATCCGTAATTTCAAATAAATGACTTACTCCTGGGCGACTTACGTTCGTACGAAACTCCAACTCATGATCAAAAACACCGATGACCTCAAACTCAATGTCCTGAGCTAAAAGTAAATTGTCATCAGCCAGAAACTCTGCAAGATCAAAAGTTAAAAATTCTGCTGGTGCTGGTGGTCGGTGAACGCGATGTTGGAGAGTAAAGTTATCACCTAAAACAAGATCATTATCTTCAAGCCAGCTTCGACTAGCAACAACAACTGGCGCTCCCGTCTCAACCTCTTCCTCTGTAAACGTCCGACCTTCTACAAGATCAATTAAACCAGCTTCCATATCCAGGACGTCAGGATGAGCAACACCACGTAAGTCGAAGCTCTCTAAACCAATAACTCCCTGCGCAGACAAGCTTCTCCAATCCGTTGATTCAGTGTCTTCTTCCAGTAAATCAAATAGATTAACATCAAAAGTACGAACAAGTTCACGACTAAAAAATTGTTGAGAAATGTGATAATCGAACATACGAACATAAGATAATTGCCCAACCTCTGTTAAAAGCTCTGGTCTAATCGGTTCTATCTCAATTAATTCGTGATTTTCCGCAAAAATCGCTTCGTTATCAAAACGAAGCGTCGCTATTGCAGGCAGCCTTCTTCTCAGGGCAACGTCTGTGTTCACAATAGCTCGACTCATCGAAATAGCACCTGACATGAGAATGGAAAGCAAAAAAATCGTACTAAACAAAATAAACGTTTTGAGCTTATGCTGCTTTATGCTAATAAGGGCTCGGTGAAACACAGACATCTTTGTCAACTCCTACTCTACTACTTCAATGGTTAGTCGCCTTACTTCTAAAGGAAAATGAGTACTCCGTGATAAAGGCGACGTTGGATTTGCCACAGCAAAAAGTACGAGTTCATACAAACCAGATTCTGCAGGTACATCAATAAAGAAATGCCCAAACGTCTGTCTATAGAATTCATCGGGATCTGCACTCATCCATAAATAAGATTGACCATGAAGATCAATTTGTTGCCAATCCAGCATCGCAATAATTAAAATTTCAGACACGGGTTCTGCAATGGCGCCTTGCAAGTTAACTAGAAATGCCAATTCAATCCTCTCTTCAGGCGATGCCTGTAGGTGATACAACACCAGTTCATCCTCAAACTCACCGAGAAAAATGAAATCATCCTCAAAAGTCCTTTCAGGTAGATCAAACATTTGCGTAACTAGAATAGTACCAAAAGGCATGTCATACGACAATGTGATTGCTTCTTCAAACTCTGGTAGTAGTAAAATCTTTTGTTCTTCTTCAAGGTCATAATTAATTTCAAGATTTAACACATTATGTGCACTCAAAGCCCATATAATCTCCCAAAAGAGCTCAAAATCAGCATCTCTATCCATCTCATCTAAAATACCTATATGCTGTTCAGGATCAACAAATAATCCTACCGTTAACTTGCTAACTGATCCAGTTGATTCATGTGGTAAATCTAGATAGATTGGAATATCAAGTCTATAACCTACATCTATGGTAAAAACAAACTCGGTGATGTATTCCTCTGAACCTCGAATGCGAAAAGCCACCTCTTCAAAATTATAAAATAATTTCAAAACATAAGTTATATCCTCATACCCATCTGCACCATTCAACACTATTACACTTAAAGGTTCTCTAGGATTATTCAGATAAATAGCTTCAAGCTCTCCTCCCACATAAATATCACCACCATAAGCGACGACTACAAGACCACCACCGCTTTCAAGTTCTGATATGTTAATATCGAACTCAGCAAGCTCTTGTGGTAACGATCGTTCGTTTGAAAAGAAAGCAGCATCTCTTGGAACAGAGTTAGATGCTTGACAAGCAATTAAAATCAAAGAAAAGATTGCAGTTAAAACTAAATATTTCTTTCTCATTTCTGATTCCTCATCTTTCATTGGTTCTGATCATATAAAGAGCTTTTGATGAATTTAACACTCACAAAAGCTCTCTATACTGTTTATCTCCACCTTAAAGTGGCGTTCGCAACATGTCCAGCACGGGTATCCCAATTGCTTTGCCCCATTGGTATGCGTTGTCCAGTGCCACTGAAGCTTGCCCCATTTGTAAAGCTATTTTGGGTAGCACTTGAATTTGTTCTCATTGGTGCAGACCCACCACCAGCAGTAGACCAAGTTGAATTATTTCCTATTCTTACTCGAATCGAATTTGACGTACCAGTCAATGTTGTCACTTGAGCTGTAATAGCTGCATCCGTGTTAGAAAGACGACTAGCTGTTAGCGTTAACCTTAAGTCAGCAGTCGTAGTACTTGTGCTCGCAGCATAAGCAACAATGCCAACCGTCACAAGTAACACAGCTGCCAAACCCAGAACAACTAATTTTTTTACATTCTTAAACATAGTATTCCTCCTAAATATTCACCTTCATAGGTGTTCTTCTTCCTGCCAAAACAGAAGTCACAGCCAACGAGTAACAGTTTATTTCCTCACCAATCTGCGCACAATCGAGTCAGTTTTAAACTGTCAAATTTTGCCTGTTAATGACATTAAAACAGTTTAAATAGCCAATGTCAATACCGACAAAAAAATAAAAACGTTTTCCGATTAAAATAAATAGAACTTCTGGTGTCGTCAGAAGTTCTATTTATTTATACCGATTCATTAACCCTAACCAATTACCAGCCACATTATCTACATTTGTTTATACCACTATACAAAGGATTTTCTCGTTTTTCAGTAAAACGAATTTACAAGTATCGTTTTACTGGCATGTGTGAATTCTGTGTTCCGATCTTGTAGCAAAAATGTATTTGTGATTATTGATGCTAGCCGAACCGTAAGAGTAACGTTAAAGATTGCTTGTCATGAGCAGTCTTTTTTCTATGCAATGAAAAAGTCGATCAAAGTTTGCACCGACTTTCGTTTATATCGTTTTAGGTACATATTCATTTGTCCGATATCTTGGTGCTTAACTTTTCCAAGCTTCAAATCAATCACAACATAGCATTTAAGTATCACATGGTAGAAGACTAAGTCTGCAAAATGATCATTATTATCGATGGTCATGCGATACTGGCGACCAATAAAAGCAAATCCCCTTCCTAGTTCAAGTAAAAATTCTTCTAAATGCTTGACCAGTTCGTTTTCCAGTTGACTTTCTGAGTAGCTTTGTTCTGGAAGATTTAGAAATTCAAGAACATACGAACTTTTAAATAATGTGACTAACTCAATTGTCCAGACAGTGTCTGGACAATTGGAAATTTTAAATACAGAAGCCTCATATTAGCCAGATTGCTTCGAGAAAATCCTTTCCCTAATAGACTTGTTAAATCTTTTTGAAGGAAATTTAGCAACTTCGAGCCATAAGCTAAATTGGCTTTTCCATCCTGTTCAAACTCAACGATGTATTGACCGATCAGCCAATAGGTCCCGATAAGTTCTGTATGAATCGACTTAGCAATTTGCCCACGAACATAAGTGGTGACTTCATAAATTTACCTACTTAAAATTAACGCAGTTGCCTTTATATTTTATCACACTGTTATTATTTTATAAACATCACAGTTAATAATTGAGCAATACAGTTGGGACAAATTTTGGGAACAAAATAAAAATACCAATTCTCTCAACATCTGAAAGGACTGGTATTACGGCGTTTTAGCCTTTTATATTGTTATTTATATCGATTCATCAACCAGCTTGGTACTTCGGCGTTTTCTTTCGTTTCTGTTTGTGACGATGGCTGAGGCGTTGAAGGTGAGTTCATCACTTTATGCCCCACTAAAGCATCGTTTAATTTTGGTGCAGAAGAGTTTGTGTCATCAAAGCCCGTTGCAATGACCGTGACAATAATGTCGTCGCCGAGTTCCGGGTTGACAGCTGCACCGTAAATAATGTTAATTTCAGTTGTTGACGCTTCACGGATCGCACCTAATGCTTCGTTGACTTCGAACAGTGACATATTCATGCCACCCGTAATATTAATAATCGCATCGGTTGCACCGTCGATATCATTTTCAAGCAGCGGTGAGAAGATCGCTTTTTTCGCAGCTTCTACCGCGCTGTTTTCACCGTTTGCATAACCAATTCCAATGATCGCAGCGCCTTTATTTGCCATGACAGTTTTAACGTCTGCAAAATCAAGATTGATCATTCCTGGGATCGCAATGATTTCAGAAATACCTTGAACACCTTGACGAAGCACATTGTCTGCTTCTCTAAAGGCTTCCATCATCGGCGTTGCACGGTCAACGATTTGAAGTAATCGGTCGTTTGATACTGAAATCAATGTATCCACGTTTTCTTTTAATTCTGCGGTTCCAACGTTCGCATGATCGCTACGACGCTTCCCTTCAAAAGAGAATGGCCTTGTAATGATCCCGATGGTTAATGCGCCGGCTTCTTTTGCAACTTTTGCAATCACAGGTGCCGCACCCGTTCCCGTTCCGCCACCCATACCGCAAGTGACAAACACCATGTCAGCGCCTTTTAGCATTTCTTTAATTTCAGTTAAACTTTCTTCTGCTGCGCCTCGCCCAATTTCAGGTGCTCCACCAGCACCAAGACCTCTTGTTAATTCAGCGCCAATCTGTAATTTTTTTGTTGCATTCGATAAGTTCAACGCTTGTGCATCTGTGTTAGCGACAATGAATTCTACCCCTTGCACATCACTTTCAATCATGCGATTAACGGCATTGCTTCCCCCGCCACCTACACCAACTACAACAATTCTTGGCTCATATCCAAATTCATTTCCGAATCCATCCATCATAAGATCCTCCATCCTTTATCATTTACTACCGTTGTTAATTTTCGACTTCGTCATTCTCGTTAAAAATTCTATCAAAGAATCTTACTAATACACCGCTGTTTTCTAACTTCTTATCCATGTAGTCGTCAACCGGCTCATCTTCTAATAAACTAATATCATCTTCCCCAAATACTTTGCTCGGCCACGCGTCTTGTTCGGGTTCAATTTGTGTCAATAAATCTTTGAGCATCGGGCTGTTGTTTTCAACTAGAAAGCCATCTTCAACAGGTTGAGCATCGTCTTCAATTAGTGAAGGGATTCGTTCACTCAAAGTTACTTCACCTTGATCTACCTTTGCTTTTTTGATCGCTTCCTGTGCTTGTCCTGGTGCATCGAATTTAATGTTATAACTTTTTGATCCGACAAGCAATGCAAATTCATGTGCAAAAATAGCAGCTCCTACGATTTGCGCGTATTTAGCGCTTCTTACACCTAGCATTGATGGCTTATAAATCGACACTTCAACCGTTGGGAAATTTTGTTGTAGCAATGGCAACATATTTGGAAATTCAGCCGTTGCACCGGACAACGAATAATGATACTCTTGCTCTCGTATTCGTAATGTGTCAACAACGTATTGCTTAATTTCTTTGAAGATACGATCACACGCTACCGTGATCACTTGATTAAGCATCCCGCGCGTAATAAACGTCTTTCTTTTAATATCTTCCATGTAGATAACCTTATCAGATAGCTTTGACTGCTCTTCATTAAGTACCACCTGTCCAAAATCCACCTTTAATTCATTTGCAACCGTTTCTGATATACCAAACTCATCTGCAATGGCACGCGTGATATCTCTTCCACCCATTGGCAATGAATGCGCATGAATCACTTTACCATCGTTGACAACCGTGATCGTCGTCATGTCATGTCCAATGTTCATGTGACAAGTCCGCAAAAACATCTCTGGTGAGCTTAAGGCAGAAAGTGCCTCAGAAATACTTCCTGTTGTAATGTCCGCAATTTTAAGCTTTGCACTTTCAACGGCATGAATCAAATTAGAAACAATGGTGATAGGAGCAAAAACACGCGTCGCCTCTAGCATCAAAACTCTACCAGATAACCCACGTGGGTTTTGAACCAAGTGATTTTCATCAATTCTAAATAAGCGCGGGATCACATTGACAGGTAAAAGTGTCTCTGCAAAAGGTTGTTCCGATATTTGCCTAAACAAAAGGCGCATATCTTCGGCATCAATGGGCTGATTAATATCTAAATTGATGGTCGTAAAAGCAGGTTCGACAAATGTGTCAATCGGTGGTATTGCCAACATGATGTGATCCAAATTTTGATTCAAATCCTTCTCAGTAAGCTCTTTAACTTTTCTTATTTGACCCACCAATTTATCAAAATTCGTGACTTGCCCGCGATCGATTCCAATGGAAGGAACGGATTGATTGGACAGCACGTACATGCGCTCTTCACGAAAATTACAAACAAGGCATTTAATTTCAAAACTACCGATCTCTAAACAGGCATAAATATTATTGTTTTCCAAATAAATCACTCCAGTATCCTCTGGATTTAATAGCACTCAAAATAATCATTAAGTTTATCCTAACCATTGTACTATATTTCTAGGTTAAAAGAAAGAGCATTTCTAAAATTTATAAACACTTTTTAAGTTTTTTTCCACCAATTATAAACAAGTTATCCACAACTTATTCCCTCTTTATTGGGATAAGCTGTGGATAACTATTTAATGAGGGACAAAGGGTATGCTTATTCCCCCAATATCCATGTGAAAAGTCCCCAACTCACCTGAATCCATCGTTCGAGCTGCCAATTCGAGGTATAGGTTCAATCGTTCGGCCATTGAATGGCTACTCACGATGGCAATGTTTCCGTCGTGCATGAACAAGGAAAAGCGATGAACGTCACCGTATAGCGGGGCGTATTCAATCATCTGAATCAAACTAATAATCGTCGGGTCGATCTTCATGAGTTGTTGCACAAATAAGGTTGGAATGCCTTCTTCGTATTCCTCGTAAGTTAAGCCCTGAATCATTAGTTCATCACAATTTGCTCGCAACCCATGCCTTTCATGAATCAAAACACCGTCGTCTAAGATATGATACAACTCACCCTCGATCAAGGCACAAATCGCAACGGTATACTCAACCACCTCAACACGCAATCGGTTCATCCATAAGCGAGAGACGTTGGCTTCCCTGACGATGGGATGCTGCTCAATGTCTATTCTAATTTGATTGAGGTTGATACTAAGAAATAACTCATCCGCATCTATTTCAATCAAAGAAATTAATTCCGCTCGACTAATCATATTCTCTCCCTCAAAATGAATCACACCAAGCTGGCTTAACGGACTCGCAAAATAAGCAACACCTAAAAGGACTAGTATAATAAAAAACGAGAAAAACGCCCGTCTTAGGCGCGTTCTCGGTCTTTCTTTTAGTACAAGTTCTTCCTCTGGATTAGTCGAAATATTTTTGTTCTTCTTCATCGCTCCAACCTCAAATCTAGTACAAAGTTAGTTTTCGTTCCAATTAAAAAATTCAACTTCTTGATGCATATCAAGTCCACATTTCTTTTTTACCTCGTGCCTCACATGGTGCATGACATCTGCAATGTCTTGCGCCGTTGCTTTATTAGCATTAATGATGAAATTCGTGTGCTTCTCTGATACCATGGCGCCACCAACGGTAAAACCACGTAATCCCGAATCTGCGACAAGCTGCCAAGCCGCATGACCATCTGGGTTTCTAAAGCTACTTCCTGCTGATGGATACTCCAAGGGTTGCGCGTGCACCCTTTTTTCTTTTCGTGATCGGATCAAGCTTAGTATTTCGTCTTTGTCACCTGGCGTGAGTTGCAAAACCGCCTCAATGACTAACCAATCGGGATGTTTTTGGAAAATAGATGTGCGGTAAGAGAGTTCCAACTCATCAACGCACAATTTTTTCACCCGACCAGTGCTATCTAAAACAAGGACTTCGACTAAAACGTCTTTCATTTCTCTTAAATAAGCCCCGGCATTCATAAACACCGCACCACCGATGGTGCCAGGAATTCCTGACAAAAACTCCAGTCCCGACAAGCCTAATTTTGCCACATTACGTGCCAGTTTTACATCCGATACCCCTGCACCGACGGTTACCCTAGTGCCTTCAACAATGGTATAATTCAATCCTTTGTCTGTTTTGATAACAACGCCTGCAAAGACTTCGTCAGAGCAAAGCAAGTTCGAGCCTTTTCCTAATATTTTAAACGTGATGCCCAGTTTTTTCGCCAGATCAATGGACTCAATAATGGCAAAACGATCATTTGGTTGCACTAAAATTCGCGCCGGACCTCCAACACGTAACGTTGTGTGCTTAGCAAGTGGCTCGTTTTCAACCAAAATGCCAAGCTCTTTCTCACGAAATTCCGCGATATACTGTTCAAACATCTTAATCACCCAATTAATTCTTCTATTACACTTAAAATGCGTGCATCTGCATCTGGAATGCCAAGCTTTTTTGTCTCATTTCGCATCGCTTCCAAAACTTCCTGATCATTTAACAAACGTGTGATCTCGTCGTATAAAACCTCACCCGTTAAATCCCTTTCTAAAAGTAGCGTTCCACCACCGTGATCCGTCACACTACGCGCATTGAATTCTTGATGATTCTCTGCGACATACGGTGAGGGAATCAAAATACTTGCCACACCTAAAGCCGTGATTTCTGACAAAAACGTCGCTCCCGATCGCCCGACAAACAGGTCAATGCTCACTAAGAACTTTGGCATGTCTGCGATGAACGGTAAAATTTTTACATTTTTAAGCGTCTTTGCCTGATCAATTTCACTAACGACCCTTTCGTGATGCACTTCCCCTGTAACAAAGACCACTTCAAAATTAGCCGCTTCGTATTGCTTCACCATTGAAATAAAGGCATCGTTAATCGGTTTGGCTCCGCGACTACCACCGCTAATGAGAACAGTTTGTTTATGCGGATTTAATCCTAAAGCCGGTTTCCCGATTTTAAGTGTCGTTGCCACCTCAGATGCACGTGGATTTCCGGTTAACACTACTTTGTCTGCTGCAAAATACTTGCGAGCCTCTTCAAAACAAATCAAAATGTTATCGACATAACGAGCCAAAAACTTGTTTGTCACACCCGGCAAGCTATTTTGTTCGTGAACGACCGTTTTGATCTTAAGCTTTGCAGCAGCATACATCACCGGCGCACACACATAGCCGCCTGTTCCAATGACAATGTCGGGCTGGAATTCTTTCAAGTATTTTTTTGCAGCCCTAATCGACGTCACAAATCGGTACAACGTTTTGAAGTTTTCCACAGATAAACTTCTTCTCAAACCCGAAATTCTGATCGACTTAAAATCCACACCGGCATCTGGGACAATTTTTGCTTCTAACCCGTCTGGCGTTCCCACGTATAAAAACACAGCCTGCGGATATTTCTCTTGAATGATTTTCTTTATCGACAATGCGGGGTAAATATGCCCACCTGTTCCGCCACCTGTTAATAGTACACGCATCACGCATCACCCAACCTTTCAGAAACGCTCAAGCATAGCATGACGGCTTTTTTCAGCCAATCTACACCTAACCTTCCTATTATATCACATTACACACTCAATAAATAGACCTAATTTTTGATATTCTAAAACCGTCGTCTGTTTCATACAATGAAACAATGCGATTGCTAATAAAATTGCTAACGAAAAGGAGTCCATGCTAATGAAAAAACAACTGCCACCGATTGATTATTTAATCCTGTTTCTAACCTTAGCACTCACGATTATTGGACTAGTCTTCGTCCTTTCGTCATCCTTTGTCTGGGCAAATCACCGCTTCAACGATCCTTTTTACTTCTTTAAACGGCAATTACTTTTTGCTAACATCGGCATCATTGGCATGATCGTCGTTTCCAAAATCGACTACCGGTACTATAAAAAATATGCGACACCTTTTTTAATCATTAGCTTTATTTTGCTCGTGCTTGTCCTCGTCCCCGGCATCGGTCTTGTCCGAGGTGGCGCTCAAAGCTGGATTGGAATTGGCGCCTTTTCCTTGCAACCGTCCGAGTTTATGAAGCTTTCCTTAATCATATTTTTAGCAAGATTTATGGCTAACAACCCCGAGAATGCGAAGACGTTTAAGCAAGGGGTGCTGCCGATGATGGCGATTGTCTTGGTCGTCTTTGGTGTCATCATGTTGCAACCTGATTTCGGTACAGGCATGGTCATTGTCGCCGCTGGCATTCTGATGTTATTCTTATGCGGCGTCCCCGTCAAATATTTCCTTTCTTTCGCAGCAGCAGGTGTTCTAGGAATTGCGGCTCTGATCGCCTCAGCACCGTATCGCCTGGCACGCATCACCGCTTACCTCGACCCACTAGCCGAGCCACTCGGTTCCGGTTTCCAAATTTTACAGTCGTTATATGCCATTACCCCAGCAGGCTTACTCGGTCACGGTATCGGCAATAGCATCCAAAAGAACTTCTACTTGCCCGAGCCGCAAACGGATTTTATTTTTGCCATCATCACAGAAGAAATCGGCTTTATCGGTGCCGTGTTTGTTCTTCTATTATTTATATGCTTTTTCCTACGACTTGCACACATCGCACTCAAAATTAACGACCTTTTCGCAAAATACGTGGTGCTCGGGATCATGTCGATGCTTTGTGTGCAAGTCATGATCAACGTCGGTGTCGTCATCGGATTGTTACCGGTTACAGGGATCACACTACCGTTTATGAGCTACGGAGGTTCTTCTTTAACGATTACCCTGTTATCAATCGGTGTTATTTTAAATATTAGTCGTTATAGCGAAGAAAGCAGTGAAAAAATACTTTAAAGGACGGGATGGAACATGAAAAAAGTCATCATAAGTACCGTGTTGTTTCTTGGGATTGTTCTCGTTGCAATCCCGCTCATTCGAGCTAATATTTCTTGGCAACGACCGGTTGAGATTTATTACGACGTGACGATTATTTTGGATGCTGGACACGGCGGGAAAGACCGCGGCGCTTCGAGTAAAGACGGCTTGTCGGAGCGTGATTTAGTCTTTAACGTCACGACCATGGTTGAGGAACAGCTCCGCTTACAAGGTTTTAATGTCATTCTGACGCGAGTGGGTGAGAGTGATTTGGCTAGTCCCAACGCCTCTAATCGAAAAAGAGAAGACTTGGCCGCACGGGTTAACATCATCAATACCACTGAAAATGCGATCGCCGTTTCGATTCACGCCAACTCAATTCCCGATACTCGGTGGCACGGTGCACAGGTGTTTTACGATGCGAGCTCGCTGGAAAACAAGGAATTAGCGACTTATATTATGGACGGTTTGCGCAATAACATCTACGGCTTGGATCGACAGCAACGACCGATTTCCAATATTTATATTTTACGCAACTCGGAAATTCCGATGGCGTTGGTGGAAATTGGCTTTTTGTCCAACCCGGATGAAGCCAGGATGTTATCGGATGAGGAGTATCAGCGCTTGATCGCTTATGCGATTTTTGAAGGCATTTTGGCTTATGTTGAAAGCACAGAAATGCCAGAACCGGTTGAATTGCCGCAATAAAAAAGCCTAGCTTTAACTAGACTTTCATCGTTTAAACTTAGGTACGAGCTTCCAGATAATCTTGAAGCTCTTTTCGCGTTGGTAACGCCTCGTTATCACTGACGTGCTGAATCTGCATCGAGCCAATCGCATTTCCGCGCACCACGGCATCTGTCAGCGACAACCCCTCAACGAGTCCACTCACAACGCCCGTTGCAAAACCGTCTCCCGCACCGACCGTATCAATGATTGTATCAACCTTAAATCCCGGAATGCTCTGTGACTGATCGCCGTCTCTCACGTATGCACCGTCTGAGCCCAGTTTGACTACCACCTGCTTCACCCCAAGGGCTTGGTAAAAATCGGCAATCTTTTCTGGCGTGTCAAATCCGGTTAAGATCAAACCTTCTTCTAAGCCTGGTAGCACAATATCAGCCAGTTGTGACAAATCATTAATCCATTTCATCATGAGTTCATCATCGCCCCACAACGTCGGGCGCAAATTCGGATCAAAGCTTAACGGTATTCCCGCTTCACGTCCCCGCGCCATCAAGCGCTTCGTTGCCTGGCGAGCAGTTTCAGAAATCGCCGGTAGGACACCGGTCACGTGAATCCAGTCAAGTCCGGTCAGATCAACCTTCTCGATCATTTCAGGTGTAATATGGGTTGCCGCTGAGCCCTTTGTATAAAACGCAATCGGCGGATCGCCTTCTAGCACTTTCCCTTTTAGCATCGAGCCCGTTAAATACGCGTCATCAAAAACGATCAGCTTCGTGTCGATGCCTTCTTGTTCCAATGTGTTTTTCGTGTAATAACCAAACGGGTCATGACCAAGACGCGTGATAAAATCCACATCATGGCCCAGGCGCGCTAACCCGAAGCAAACGTTCACCTCAGCACCCGCTAATTTCCGCGTAAATCTTTCAACTTCTTCTAATGGTCCCACCGTTTCTGCGATCAGTAAAGCAATTGGCTCACCGATTAATAATACTTTCGCCATGAAAAAACCTCCTATACTAATCCTTTGTAAATGGGCAATTGCGAAATAAGTGATTAAGCCAGTGAATTGCACCCTTAATGCATCACATGCAGGTGAAAGGGTGCAGGTGTGCACCTTAATGTGCCCTTACATTGCAAAAGGGTGCAACGCTGCACCTTAAGGGCTCCTATGCAAGCAAAAAGGTGCAGGCACAAATCTTTCGCAATTGCCTAATCCTTTGTAAATGGTAGTGTAATGATGTCTAACTTCGCTAAGGTTTCTTCATCTAAATCCCAAGAACAACTTTCAATGTTTTTCTCTAATTGCTCCACACTGCTCGCACCGCTAATGATCGACGTCACCGCTGGGTTTTGGCGTAACCAGTTGAGCGCTACCTGAGACATCGGGCGACCAATTTCGTCCGCCACTTTCTTGATCTCATCCGCTGCATCTAAATACTTATCAATCGCATCGCCAGCAAATTTTGGATTAGCGTTTCGAATGTCATCTTTACTAAAATATTTCCCACTTGAGAACCTTCCTGTTAACAACCCTTGGAACAATGGGCTATACGGTAAGAACACTTGCCCCCATTTCAACACATTCGGCACAACTTCATCCTCACAAGCATATTCAAGCGGAATCCCGTGGTAAGTAGACGTGTTACGCTCTAACATGTTATACAACGATTGTTGACATTCTACGTCTGTGTAGGTCATCATTTTAGCAACGTCTTCTTGAGAAAAGTTAGACAAACCAACGTATTTAATTTTACCAGCTTTACGCATCATATTCAATGCCTCAGCTGTTTCTTCAAGCGGCACATTTGGATCTGGCCAATGCATTTGGTAGATGTCAATGTGATCCACTTGTAAGCGCAGTAAACTATCGTCAATTTCTTTTAGCAGGCTTTCTTTTGAAAGGTCGTTTCTAGTCACACGATTCTCATCCCAAAGCAAGCCACCTTTACTTGCAATGATGGCTTTATCACGCTTTCCTTTTAAGGCTTTTCCGAGAATTCTTTCACTTTGATTCCATCCGTAAACCGGTGCCACATCAAACAAATTGATGCCGCCATCTAACGCCGCGTGGACAATATCAATGTATTTTTGCTCATCAAAGCCGTCCCAATCGCCACCAAAATTCCAACATCCAAGACCGACTGCCGATATTTCCTCTTTCACTTTACTTACTTTTTTATAAATCATTATTTAACGCCTCCTCTTCTTCTTTGCATTTGATCCAGTAATACCGCCGCAACAATTAACAGAGCAATCACAATTTCCATAATAAACGAATTGATCCCCAGTAGTGTGCCACCTTGTCTCAGTGTGCTCATAATAATAGCACCCAAGAAAACACCCGTTATCGAACCTTTCCCACCGCTTAATGAGGCACCACCTACTACAGCGGCAGCAATGGCATCAAGTTCATAGCCTGTTCCCGTGGTTGGTGCTGCGTTAGATAAACGCGATGTAATTAAAATCCCAGCAATCGCACACATGACAGCAGAGAAAATATAAGTGCCGTATACCGTTAATCGCGTGTTAATGCCTGAAAGTCTCGCTGACTCTTCGTTGCTTCCGAAGGCATAAACGTTACGTCCAAATACGGTTTTCTTTGCAACAAACCATGCGATAATCGTCAGTGTGATCCACACCACTGCAAGCAAGGGAACACCAAATACTTCCGCACGCGCAATGCCAAGAAAACTCTCAGGGAAACCTGAAATCATTCGCGCATTTGTCATTAGCATCAGCATCGCACGAACGAGTGACATCATCCCCATTGTTGCAATAAACGGCGGCACTTTACCGTCGTAAATGAGGACACCGTTCACTAAGCCAATCGCTGCACAAGCAACAATGGCGATGAGAATCGCAACGACCACATTAACATTGTTTGTCAACAACAAGGCGGTTACCGTCCCAGAAAATCCCAACACAGAACCAACAGAAAGGTCAATACCCGACGAGATAATAACAAAGACCATTCCCAATGCTACAATCCCATAAATGGAAGTTTGTCTAAGCAGATTCATAAGGTTGGAAAATCTAAAAAACACTGGCGATGTCAATCCAAACACAAGGAATAATAACGCAAGTACTCCCAATAGAAACAACTCAGTCTTTCCTCCAACCAGTTTAATTTTTTTGGTTTGTTTTTCATTCGTACTCATCTTTATGACTCCTTTCAAGTTGCATTCCCGACGCTAAGCGCAATACGTTTTCTTCGCTATATTCGCTTTTATCTAAAATCCCCATTTGCTTACCTTCATGCATGACAAGTAAACGATTAGAAAGACCCATCACTTCTGGTAAATAAGAAGAAATAATAATAATCGTCTTTCCTTGACTAATCAATTCTTCAAAGACTTTATAAATTTCAACTTTAGCTCCCACATCGACCCCAACCGTTGGTTCATCGAAAATGAAAAGATCACTGTCTGCCGCTAACCACTTACCAATCACGACTTTTTGTTGGTTTCCACCGGAAAGGTTCTTAGCTATTTGGCTAATACTCGGCGTTTTCGTTTGCAGAATATCCACGAATTTTTGTGTGATTTGATCGCCTTTTTTAGTGTTTAACACACCCATTGAAGAAATGTTTTCCACCGAAGCCATGTTTGTGTTGTCAGAGATGCTTAATTCTAATGCTAACCCCTGCTCTTTTCTATTTTCGGGTAGCAGTGCAATGCCAGCTGAAATGGCTTCTGATGGTGATTTTGCATTGGTCACTTTTCCATGGAGCGTGACAGTCCCAGAGTCTCGTGGCTTATCGCCAAAAATGGTATGCACGATTTCCGAACGCCCGCTACCAACTAAGCCGAACATCCCAAATATTTCGCCCTTCTTAACCTCAAAATTGATGTCTGCAAACTCACCTGCTCGTGATAAGTTTTCGACTTTTAATGCGGTGTCTCCCAGCTCGATGTGCTTGATGTTATACATGTCTTCTAGTTTTCGTCCCACCATCATGGCAATTAAATCGTCTTCGTTGACACTTTCAGTCGGAACGGTGCCGACTAATTCGCCGTCTTTTAATACTGTAATCCGATCGCTGATTTGGAAAATTTCTTCCATGCGATGCGAGATGTATACAATCGCCACGTTTTTCTCTTTGAGCATTTGAATGATTCGAAACAATTCTTCCGTCTCTTCAGTGGTTAACTGGGCAGTCGGTTCATCAAAAATCACAAACTTTGCTTTTTGATGCAGGACCTTTCCAATTGCCACCATTTCTTGTTTTGCAATCGTTAAATTAGAAATAATCTCAGTCGCTTCAACGTCTACACCAATCGAAGACATGATGTGATTGGTCTCCGTATTGATGGCTTTATGGTCCACAATACCAAATTTATTTCTCGGTAATTTCCCCATAAACATGTTTTCGGCCACGGATAAATGTTGCGCAAAATTAATGTCCTGATACACTGCACTCAAACCTAAACTTTGAGCATGAAGCGGATTTTTAACCTCAACACGCTCACCCTCCACAACAATTTCACCCTCGGTTTTTTGATGCACACCCATCAAAATCTTAATCAACGTCGACTTCCCAGCCCCGTTCTCTCCTACCAAAGCGTGAACTTCTCCAGCACGAACATCAAAATCAACGTTATGAAGAGCCCTAACACCTGGAAAAAGCTTGGTTATTCCAGTCATTTTTACAATTTCTTGATGGTCCATTTTCATCGCCACCTTTTAAATTTTTTAATAATATCATAAACATCCACCAAACCAACCCCACATATCCATTTATTTTTTGGTGTTAAGGTTCGCGAAGCAGGTTCTTAACACCAAAAAATAAATCCAGTAAGCCAAAAGGCGCGGTAGCTCCAAAGCACCAAACACACGCAATGACTTAAAAAACATCAAGAGTCTCCTCAACCTGATCACCGAAAGGGCGCCCATCCTCTAAACAGTTTAACGAGCACACCAAACAAAAACAAAATTTTACAAAAATAGCTGACCAATATCAAGGCCAGCTATTTCAGCTTTTAATTTACACCAATCCTACTGCACAATGTGCTGAGATAGTAGCTCTTGAATATCATCATCGTTGATATTTTCAATCGTAACGACATTTACAGGCACAGCAACCGAAGGAATTAATTCCTCTCCGTTAATCGCTCTGATCACATCAAGAACGCCATTGAATCCCATTCCCCATGGATCTTGAACAACCATACCAGTTAGATTTCCAGCATGAATCGCATCCACTTGTTGCTGATTAGCATCGAATGCAAACGTGATAATATCCTGACGGCCTGTGTCCTCAATCGCTAACGCCATACCAACACCCATGTGGTTATTGTCTCCGAAGATACCAATCAAGTCGTCGTTAGCATTAATCAAGTTAATGGCAATGTCAGTCGCACGCGCAATGTCATTATCCGCGTACTGCGTTTCTAACACGTTAATGTCCGGTACTAAGTAAGTGATTCTGTCGATGAATCCATTTGTACGAGCCACGTTCACTCCCGCTCCAGCTACTGCAGAAATAACGACTACTGACTGTCCTGATGGATCAATACCTGCTGCTTCCCACTCTGCTACCATTAAATCAGCCGTTTCACCAGCCGCTAATGCGTGGTCTGTTGCTAAGAACGTCGAAACATACTCAGATGGAATGTACTCATCTAGTGCGACGACAGGAATCCCACGCGCAACAGAATCTGCTACTGCATTCACTACCGTTTCACCGGAAGTTGCAGCGATGACGATGCCATCTGGTCCCGCTTCAATTGAGTTTTCGAAAATGGTTACCTGTTGCGCAATATCCATTTCGCTTGGTGGGCCATCAATGGTTACATTGATTCGACCATCACTTTGTTCTGCTGCTGCTAGAGCGCCAGATGCTAATATCTGCCAATAATCAGAATCCGTTGCTTTGATAATAACGGTGATGTTGTAAACTTCGTCACCATCTGCTCCATTGCCGTTGTCATCATCCGCGCAACCAGCCAAAAACCCTAGGACAAACACAAAGGGAATTAAAAGTAAAAACATTTTCTTTTTCATTGAATCTTACCTCCTCAAATTTATTATGCTATTTTTCAATGATATTCAGAAACACATTTAAACATTCTTTGATTCATATTTTTGTATACGTATTCATCAAATATTGTAATTACAATAATAACACATCGTGCGCAAATGTCAAGATTTTTATTTACAATTGAAGCGTAAAAATCAAGGTTTTGACATTATTATCTTTACCTATCACCAATTACGACCTTAACTCTCGGTACATCCTTAAAAAACCGCAATCAATACGATCACGGCTCTTTTCACATCACACTAAATTTCTAAATATTCCTCGCCATTGCTAAAGAAGCGTTCCTTGATCTCTTCAATAATCGCAATCCCAGAAGACGACCCAACACGTGTCACGCCATTTCTTAACATACTCAAGAACATATCAGCTGTGCGCACACCACCAGAAGCCTTTACTTGGACCTCTTCTGAAACGTGCTTTCTCATCAATGCCACATCTTCCAACGTTGCACCACCAGTTGCCATTCCCGTCGATGTCTTGATAAAATCAGGTTTCACCACACTGGCAATTTCACATAGCTTAATCTTCTGCTCATCCGTCAAATAGCAATTCTCAAAAATCACCTTCGAAATCACATCGTGCTTGCGGCACACCTCAACCACAACTTCCATCTCGCGCTTAATGTAATCCCAATCTCCCTCGCGTGCCTTGCCAATGTGAATCACATAATCAATCTCACTCGCACCTATCGAGAGAGCGTTATCCGTCTCAAACGCCTTCGCCTCAATCGAAGTCTGGCCTAATGGAAAGGCAATCGCTGCCCCCACTTTAATGTCTGTGCCAGCTAAAAACTTCGCACACGTTGGCGATTGTATCTGATTGATTGCCACCATCGCAAAATGATACTGCTTTGCTTCCTCACACAACTTCTCTAAATCGGCAGGAAGGGCATCTGCCTTCAAATTCGTATGATCAATCATCCGTGCCAATTGATCCAATGTATACTTTGCCATCCCAAAACACCTCTAATCCATAATTTAACATTATACCCCAGTACACTCACAAAATTCAACATGTACAATCATTTTTGGTGTTGAAGTTTCGCGAAGCGGATTCTTAACACCAAAAATAATTCCAGTAAGCCAAAAGGCACCACGAGCGGAAAGGTTTCAACTTTCCAAGCTTTGACACTGGCTCAACTAATGCGAATAAAATTCGCAAGTTTCACGGGCGCGCGGTAGCTTCAATGCATAAAATCAAGCAATCACCTAAATAAACTCAAGAATCGTTCACATCATGATCACCGAAAGGGCGCAAAACCCAACACCCCAACCTAAAACCTCACAATGCACTTCAACGGTATCTCACGCCTCTCTAGCATCGCAAACGCCTCCAGCACCTCTTCAAACGGCATCACGTGCGAAATATAATCCGCTAACACCACATCCCCACTTCGCAACCACGCCAGCACCTGATCGTGCGCCTCGCCTTCCTCTTTTTTCGAAGGCATTTGCTGAAACACAACGTTCCAATTATAAGGCGCTTCCGCAAAATCAAGGCTCAATTTCGTTGTGGCAGGGACACCGTAAACACAAACGTCTCCCCGATCGCGAATAAGTTTCAACCCTTCGTTGACCACCGACTCATGACCGACGGCGTCGATAACAAAGTCGACCCCATTCGGATAAACCTTCCTCACTTCAGCCACAACGTCCACTTCCACACCGTTTAAGTATAACATCGCCCCATTCTTTAGCGCCACTTCGCGTTTTTCTGCCAAGCGATCGACGACTATCAAATTTTTAACGCCTAGTAGATGCATAAATTTCGTAAACGTCACACCTACCGGGCCGCACCCGTATACGACGACCGTACTATCGGTTGTGATCCCGAATGTGCGGATAGAAGCCAGCACTTCGCGCAAGGTGATTAGCATCGCCGAAGAGGTTGCCTCAATATCAGTTGGTACAACGCTTTGACCCCATGAGAAATGCGTGTCATCGATAAGCCCTGCTGTAGCGCCTGCTTTTGCGTCATAGACCGTGGCGTACTCTGAGAACGCGCCCCAGCCTGAATCGTGAGCGCCGCTAGCATCGTTGGCAAAAGGCAGCAACACGATGTCGCCTACTTTGTAATTTTCAACCTTTGCACCGACGGCTTCTACGCGCCCGACGCCTTCGTGACCGAGCATCAACGGGTATTTTTCTAGCCCTTTGAATGTGCCTGCGATGATTTTTGCGTCCGTGCCGTTACAAATGCCACACGCTACCATTTTGACAAGCGCTTCGTACTCCGTGATGGTTGGCTTTGGAATTTCTGCGATAGCCAATGTTTTGTTTTCTGTTACGATTAATGATTTCATCCATTCCATGTTATAGGGCCTCCTGAATTACCAATCAAAATCCATGTCTAAATAAGCCAACGTCGCCGGCATTTCATGACCAGTATTGATCTTATCTGGCCCTGTCACCAAGTCAAAGCACGTCGCCACGATTTTTCCGTCGTAAACGATTGGCTCACCCGGTTGTTCAAGTCCACCGTCAAAGCCAGATTTATCCGGTGATTGTGCCAGACGCTTCACCTTTTTCCCATCTGGTGACACGCGGACAATGGCATTCTGCGAGAAGTCAGCCATGTATAAATAGCCTTTGTCGTCAAACGCAATCCCGTCGATCGACTGGCATTCTTCCTGATTTTGTGCCCAGATGACATTGTCTGCCACTGATCCATCTTCGTTGAACGTGATTTTGTGAATCGCTGCATCCCCGAAATTACTGATGTACAAATTGCCATCCGTATCGAAAGAAATACCATCCGCTCCGTACTGGACTTCCGGGTGCTCAGTTATAATGGTTGTTATCATATTAGGGTCATCCAACGTGTTTGTCACTTTAATGTTTTCATCGTTTTCATGAAATTTATACACGCAGCTCATGATTTTATCTGATGCTACTTTTGTGAGCAAGCTTTGCGTTAAATAAATATGACCGTCTTTGTATTTAACGCCGTTCGGGTGCTCCATGTCGGTCGCGATGACCGTGTGACTGATCATCTCGTTGCCACTCATGCGTATTTTTAACATGCGCCCTTTGAACATCAGATCTTCATCACCTGACCACCCTTGATTGTCGCACAAGAAAATGTCATAAACGTCTTCTTCGATATGATTCATCGCAATTCCCATGTTACGCGCCACCCCCGTTTCCGGATGCACCGGCACGTCAAACCATTTCACTACTTCGCGCGTGTCTTTCATGATTTTAATGACCACGCCACTTGTTGAAGTATCGGCAAAATTCGGACAAGACACAATGAGGTTACCGTCTTTATCAATGTCCATGCCATCCGGTGTGTTGATGTATTCTGGTAAATGTACAAATAACTTTGATTGTTGCATCGTGTGTTCCTCCTATCATTTTTTAAAATTACCAACCATAATTCTCTGGTGATTCCCCCGGTCCTGGGAAGATACGATCGAGTTCTTCTAAAATATCTGGCGTTAACTCGATCTCTACCGCTTTTAACGTATCTTCAAATTGTGCAACCGTCCCTGGTCCTACCATTGGCGATGTGACACGCTCATCTGCTAATAGCCACGCTAATGCCATATGTGCTTCTTTAATCCCAGCTTCTTTACAAAGCTTGCTGTAAGCTTCAATTTGTTTCATCGTTTGTTCATTTAAACCACCACGCTTTAACGGATCGTTACGGCCTTCATCACCAGCCAGTAAGCCACCGTTCATTGGACTCCACGGTGTGAAGCCTAATCCCAGCCCTTCAACTGCCGGTAAAAGTTCCATCTCTGGGCGTCGCTCCATTAAATTATACTTGTCTTGCTCAACCACTGTCCCGATAAAGTGACGCATTTTCGCCTCACCTTGGTAACGTGCAAGCTGCCAAGCTGGAAAATTACTCGTTCCAACGTAATCAATTAATCCTTGATTGAATAAACGCTCAAACGCTGGCCACATTTCCTCTGGTGTCACACTGCGATCAATGTGATGCATATAGAAAAGCTCAACGTGATCCGTTTGTAACCTTTTCAAAGACGCCTCAAAATGACGACGAATTTTATAAATACTTAACCCTGGCTCACTGTTTGGTCCGTCGTTAGGGTCAAACATGTCTTCGTGTACTTTTGTTGCTAACACAACTTTCTCGCGACGTCCACCACCCTGAGCAAACCATTCGCCCATGATTTTTTCTGTAATTCCTTGATTGTTACTTAAAAAACCGTAGTTGTTGGCTGTATCAAAGAAATTAACCCCTGCGTCAAGCGCAGCATCCATAATTTTAAACGATTCTTCTTTTGATGTGCCGCTCCCAAAATTCATGGTGCCTAAGCAGATACGACTAACATTTAAACCTGATCGACCTAATTTTTTATACTTCATTTTTCGCTGCCTCCGTTATCTTAACTAATACCTTCTAAATCTTCGAGATCAAACGCTTCTTCATCAAGAAAATCATCATCAAACCAGTCCGAATCCAATGCTTCTTCCGGTAAGGCTTCCACTTTCGCTTTTGCTGCATGTGCTAGTAAATAGAACGCTTGTGCCTCCGGTGAAATCCCTGATGATATAAAGTGCGGTGCACCGGCTACCTCACGCACAAACCCGTAAATATCGACGTTTTTACTCACCGCTTCTACACATAGATCTGCAAGTTCTTTCAGTGCTGGCGAGAGCCATCCCGTCATAATCCCACGATAAATACCGTAAGCAAATAGCAACGTTCCCGCACCATCCACGTACGATGACGGATCATCTAGCACATCGTGAACCAGTTTATCTTCACGCAAATGCTTCATAAACCCACCTACTAATGTCAAAGCTTTTGCGGTTAACTCGACTCTCGCTGTGAGATGACTTTCTGGTAGCAAATCAATCACGCGTGCAATACCCGCTAGCGCCCAGCCATTCCCAGTCGCCCAAATCGCATCACGTTGAAACATTTGCTTTTCCACATCGTAACGGTGTCCCAACATTTCTTTTTCTTCAATAAATAACCCCTCCCAATACCCATTTATTTGCTTAACCGCTTCGTCATAGTGACCGGCGGCGGCTAAGAATGGTGGCAACATGTAAATCGAATCCACCCAGAACGATTGATCGTAATTCATGTGATACAAAATCCCATCGTCACTGCGAGGCGCTTTTGTCAGGTTGAAATCAAGTAACTGATCCGCTGCTTGTTTCAAGACTTCCATTTGCGTTTTCTTCGCTGCCCAGAGGAGCACTTCCCCACAAGCTGAAGGATCCGTTTGTGCCACCATATCGCCGATCGAAGCCACTCGGCCATCGTCATGCTGCCGGTAAGCCGCTTCGATTGCAAGCCTAATTGCCCCTTCCTCATCGCCAAGCTCCCAAAGCGCCTGCATCGCTACCCCTTGCTCCCACGAATGGCGCTGCATCGACAGCATTGCTAATTTAACTTTTTCTAGATTTTCCATCGTAACACTCCTTTTATTAGCCTTTTTATCGTGTTAAAGACTTTCAACCTAGGAATGACATCTCCTTAGATCGAAAGTCAAAAATATTTAAACGGTTATCCCTTCACCCCACCAAGAGAGACACCTGCGACAATGTATTTCGATAGAATTAAGTATACCACAACAACTGGCAAAATTGATAATCCAATTAACATATAAACTTGTCCTAAATCAAAGTTTAAGAAATCCGCACCGCGAAGACGCGAAATAAGAATTGGTAACGTGTGCATATCTGGATCATCTAATAGTAATGCTGGCATGAAGAATGAATTCCATGTTCCAACAAATGTAAAGATAGCCTGCACGGCTAGAGCTGGTTTCATAAGTGGCAATACGATACGATTGAATGTCATAAACTCGTTAGAGCCATCAATCCTTGCCGCTTCAATAATTTCTACTGACAGTGTGCTTTTCATATACTGGATCATAAAGAAAAATGTGACAGGTGAAGCTGCAGCTGGTATGATAAATGGTATAAATGAATTTCTTAAATTCATTGTCTCAACTAAGCGAATAAAGCCAAGTGCTGAAAGTTGCACCGGCAACATCATAATAAGCAAAATAAATACAAATGCAAACTTTTTAAGTTTAAAGTTATACGCATGAATTCCAAACGCTGTTAACGTTGAGAAATAGAGCACCATCAATACCGTTCCAATAGCTAGAATAAAACTATTAATAGTTGCTCTAATAACCGGCATGTTTGGATTTTCAATGACATTTCTAAAATTATTCACCATTGATGCACCTGGAAAAAACGAAAAGCCACGTAAAACTTCTGCATGTGCACGAGTTGCATTCATCAATAAAACAAAGAATGGAAACAAACACAACAGCACAAGGAAAATCAAAGTAGCATAAGATAGAAATCGACGCAATTTAATCATTTTATTTCCTCCTTAATGTCCTGGACCGCCACTAGCAGCATTGTTAGCGACTGTCTTAAATACAAGCAAACTCAGCGCTGACATACCAATAAATAGCAGGGCAGAGAATGCGCCAGCCATACCAAAGTTACGACTAAATAAATGCTGGTTTAAATGCATAATCAATGTCATCGTTGTATTGTTAGGACCGCCTGAAGTATTTGTTAAAATTTGTGGAATATCAAACATCTGCAAACCACCAATCATTGATGTGATCATCACATAAACTAAAATGGGATTGATCAGTGGCATCGTGATTTTCCAAAAAATATCTCTTGGTGATGCGCCATCAATTTCTGCTGCCTCAAACAGCGCTGGATCGATTCCCATCATTGCCGCCATTAGTAGAATAGTTGTGTTACCAAACCACATAATAAAATTCATTAAACCTATAATCCCTCTTGCTCCCATAGTTGAGCTCAGAAAACGTACTGGTTCTTCCACAACATCCATCCGTAAAAGGGTTGCATTGACAGGCCCAATCGTATCAAACAATTGGAACATTAACATCGAAAACGCAGCAGCCATGATAATATTTGGTAAGTATATGACCGTTTTGAAAAATCCTTGCATTTTCAAGTTTAAACGTAGATCAGTGAACCACGCTGCAAGTAGTAGCGAAGCTGCAATCTGTGGCACAAATCCTAATAACCACATAATTAAGGTGTTAAGGAAGTATTGCCACAGGTTACTTGAGAAAAAGGAGCCGTCAGCACCGGTCAAAACCGCTACATAGTTATCAAGCCCTACATAATACGGCCCATGTTGATTTAACCCAATCATAAAACGCTCAAAGAAGCTATAATAAAAAGTCATTAATACCGGATAAAGAGTAAATATTGAAAATACAATAAAGAATGGAGCAATGAAAATATAGCCCCACTTTGCATAACTTACTCCTTTTGCTTTTATCTTTGCCATTGGAATTTCAGTCCTTTCTTTTTAGAAAATTCATCCTTTATTAGCAAAACTGCTCCCTAGCCAATAGGAAGCAGTTTTTACTATCCAAACTCCGATGACTAAGGACGTCTTAAATGTGGATGGAATGTTGTTACCGTCTCAAAGAAGTTATCTAAAGCTTCTTCGCGTGTTACGATACCTTCAAAGTAATCACCCCAAGCACCTTGGAATGCCGATGTAATCGCTTGATCAAATGCACCTACGTGCGACATATCAATTGTTTCAACTGCATCTGCAAGTAAAGCAATGTGATTTTGTCCACCTAAGAATGCTGAACCAAAATCTGGATCGTTTGCAACATCTTCTACCACGGCTGAGTTGTTAACAAAATCACCAAAGTTTTCCGATAACGTTCTTAAGTTGTCTTGATCAACTGTCATCTGACGCATGATGTCAGCAATTAATTCTTGGTGTGGTGAACCTGAATAAGCCATGATCCAAGTTCCGCCCCAGAAGAATCCTTCTGGTCCAGGAACAGCTGCCCAATCACCAAATGTACCATTCCCAACTTCTTCTTCTCCACCGTCCGCTAATTGAACGTCAAGTGACTGATCACGCATAACAAAGCTGATTCCCCATGGTGCATGGAAATACCCGAATACTGGCGTTGTATCTCCAGGATTAACCCCTTGAGACCATTCACCTGACCAAAGTCCTACACCAACACCAGCAAATCCTTGATCAATAAATCGATAAGTTTGATCTACCCAAGACATCATGTGTGGATCAATAATGATTTCATTATCTTCATTTACCCACGGCTCAGTTACATTGTTAGAGAATGTACGATAAGTGTCTGCATAACCAGCAACCATACGAACACCCTGCTCATATAAAACGGCTGCCGATGCTTCAAATGTAGCCCAATCTTGCACGTATCCTTGAATGACATCTGGATCATCTGTACCAAACACATCGTAAGCAATTGATCTTCTATAAATGAACAAACCTGGATTTGCTTCCCAAGATACACCGCGCAACGCACCATCTGGTCCTGTTGCAACGTCTAGCGTATACTGGAACATGTAAGATAGATCTGCATCTGTCAACCCTAAATCACGTACATCAGCAACTAAGTCACTTTCAGTAAACTGAGCAATGTAATCAACTTCTGCAACAAATAAATCTAATTCACCTGCTGGTAACATGCGAATTAATTCTTGCTGATAAACATTGTCATCGTTCGGTGCCCAAATCCAATTAATCGTTACGTTATCCGGAAGTACTACTACCTCTTCAAAACGCTGAACTACTTGATCGTTCCAATGAGCAAAGTTTAATACAATCTCATCGTCTCCAGTTTCTGGAGCATCAATTACTTCATCACCATTGTCATCACCGTTATCGTCTGCTGGTGTGTCATCTGAATCACCACAAGCAACTAAAATCAATGCAGCAAATAATATTGCCATAAACGCTAAACTTCTTTTCCAAAACTTTGAGTTCATAATGTATTCCTCCTTAAGATTATCAAAGGTCATTGGTCATTACCTTTTGATGAGAGCAACGCACGATTTCTCGTTCGTTATGCTTTCATGATAGCGCAGCGCAGAATCATAAGTCAATATTTTTTAAAAATGTAAGTAACTTTCATTAAATTGTTCGTGCACAATTTTGGCTTTTTTGACTCATATTGTTTGTTTTAATGCATTTATTCGAAAGTGGCTCGATTTTATGTTTGACTTAATATTCACAAAATGTATTTTGACCTTCAATTCCTCCATTATGTAATGACTAATGCACTTTCACGGTTGACAAATGAGTGAAAATCTATTATATTATTCTATATAACAGTAATAAATCATTTTCATTCAACAAAGAGACACTACTTGGGAAGTGAATAAACATGAGCGCACCTTTACACAGAAAGATCGAACAAGATATCCGTGAGAAAATCAAAACTGGCGTTTACCCTCAAAACGAAACCATCCCTACCGAGATGGAGCTGTCTGAAATCTATGACGTTAGTCGTCCGACGGTTAGACAAGCTGTTCAATCGCTTGTTAACGAAGGTTATTTAGAAAAGCGAAGAAAAAGAGGCACTATCGTCAAAAAGGCGAAGATCGAGCAAGAATTCACTCGCTACATCGAAAGCTTTGATTCAGAAATCTACCGAAAAGGGATGTTCCCGAAAACAAGGGTGCTGACGTTCACAAAAACAGAAGCTACCGAAGAGGTTGCTGAAAACTTAGAACTTAACCTTGGCGACCCGGTTTTCAAATTAACACGATTACGCTTTGCCGAGGATAAGCCTGTGGTTTTCGTCACTAGCTTTATTCCTTATTATTTGGTACCCGAGTTAGATCAGATCGATTTTTCAAGTAATTCGCTGTACGCTACCTTTCATGCCATGGGGCATCCGATTCAATCTGCTTCAAGGAAACTAGAAATCACACTTTGCGATGAAACGACCAGTTACTTGCTAGACATTCAAGAAAACGATCCTTTGTTTTACTTCCATACCAGAGGCCTCACGGCTAATCAAGTCCCGATCGAATACTCCATTGCTAAATACCGCGGTGACATCAATTCCTTTGTCTTTGAGGTTTCCGTTTAAAACTTTCTTAAAAAGCCTGCTCATTCTAACATGAGACAGGCTTTTAGTTTAGCTCTATAATGAAAATATCCTCTTTTCGTGAAAATTGCAATTTAAGGATAGTTTTACTCGTTTATACATGATCATACCGCTCAGAGCTACTTTCTAAGCGATGGGTTGTTCCCTACTTCCTCACCAATCTAACCACCGACTCAACAGCCGATGTCTGCGGAAACATATCCACAGGCTGAACATAATCCACTTTATACTGCCCACGCAGCTTACTCAAATTTTTAGCCAACGTCGACGGATTACAAGACACATAAATCAACACTCGCGGACGAACGTTCAAAATCAAATTCAGCATCTTCGTATCCAGCCCCGAGCGCGGTGGATCCACAATCATGACATTCGGCTTAAACCCGGCCTTCACCCACTTCGGCACAACGACACCCGCATCACCGACATCGTAAAACACGTTATCCAAACCGTTCAATTTCGCATTCGCACGCGCATCTTCGATCGCATCGGCATTCGTATCAACGCCGCGCACCTCATAAGCGTCCTTCGCTAAAAATTGCCCAATCGTACCAACTCCGCAATAAGCATCAATGACACTCTCGTTCTTCGTTACCTTCGCCGCTTTTTTCACTTCGTTATAAAGCACCTGCGTCTGCTGCGAATTCAGCTGATAAAACGATTTTGCTGATAAGTTAAACTTCAAATGCCCCAACGTATCGCTAATCGTTTCCTTCCCGCGAATCAACTTCGCATCACGACCAAATATCTCATGCCCATCACCCGAGTTAATCGACATAAAGACACTGCGCACATCCTTACATGCCTGCATCAACTCACGCGCCAAAGCTTCCATCTTCGGAAACGAATCGTTGGCCATGACAAACGTAATCTGCACTTCTTTCGAGACACGCGACTGACGCACCACTAAATGCCGAATTGTCCCCTTTTTCGACTTCGCATTATACGGGTACACACGGAAATCATCGAGTAACTCAACCGCATGGCGAATCACATGATTCACACCGTCGTAATGAATCGGACAATTCTCGACTGGAATTAACCGGCGCGAATTGATCTCAAACAACCCAACCAACAATCCCTCATCATCCTGAGAAACCGGCATACTCGCTTTGTTCCGGTACTGAAGCGGATTTTTCATGCCAATGGTCGCGCGTGTTATCTTTTCAAGAACCGGAATCGGCATGTTGGCATAACGTTCAATCGCATGCATCAACATACTGCGCTTCACCACGAGCTGCTCCTCATAAGACATGTGCTGCAACTGGCAGCCACCACATTTTCCGTACAAACCACATGCTGGCTTAACACGGTGCGGCGATTTTTTCTTAATGCGCACGATCTCTGCCTCGGAGTACCCTTTAGCCACCTTGGTACATGTCGCAACAACTTCCTCATCCACCATCGCACCCGGAATAAAAACGGCTTGACGCTTGTAATAACCAATGCCCTCCCCATTAATCCCAATGCGCTTGATCGTTACCAAAAATTCATCGTCTAACTTTAACGGACTAACTATCATCTTATCCATTCCTCTACTTTCTTATTTTCGTTCTACTAATTACTAATGAATACTATTTAAATTCTGCCCAAGGATTGTGATCAAAAACGTAAACGACCCAGCCCCCATAGAAATCATGCCTTTGCCCTTGTTGCAAAGCTGAACCCATTCTGTAATGCCCATAAGCCTCCTCCATATGGCTTACCGTTCCCACAAGAAACACCCTTTCCTCATTGTGAAAGAAGTCGTGATAAGCCACACCTTGGCGCAAAGGTTGACCCACCACACCGTGATTAGAGTGAAACGGAATCACCACTACCTCCCAATTAGAAACGCCAGTAATCGCAAGTCCTTGCCAAAACGCACCGTAACCTACCGTCAGATTTTCCGCGGCTAAAAAGTTAACAACCCTCTGCCTATCTGCCACTAAATTAGGATTCCGAGTTGCACCTAAAGTTGATACACTTAAAAGCGAGCCCACTATCGCAATCATTACCAAGCTTTCAGTAAAATGTTTTTGTAAATAAAAGTCGTCTTTATCGCCTTGGCGTGACGCTGATAAACGTTCCACCAAGTGATCCACAACAACGACAAACATCGCACCAATCAAAGCCGTTGCCGTGAAATTAAAACGTTCTCCCATTCCCATCGAAATGAGTGCCTGAGCTAAAGCAGAAAAAGCGACCGTCGCTGCCAATGTAGCAACCATATTTTTCTCTTCCTCATCTTTTTTCAGGTGCACATAAAGAAACACCAAGACAAAAATAAAACCAGCCCGTGCTACAAATAGCAACCCGTGCATCGAAAGCAAACTTCCACCGCCGACTAAACCAAGCGTATAAAATAGCGTTGTGATCGACTCAAAAATCCGTTCGATAAACAGGCCCGTGCTCACCAAGTTCAACCCAAACGTAAGACCGGCCTCTTCTAACTCCACCAGACCATGATCAATAAACATATTGACTAAAAACATGCCCATCACATTCAGCAAAGCAGCAACGGTAGCAAATTGGATTCCCGACTTATTTGTTTGAACACCTTTACCACTGACGCGGCGCAAGACGAACAATAACTCAACAAAAATAAGTGGCGCATATAACGAAACAATCATCCTTGTTGATTGAATCCCCTGCAAAAATGCTAGCACAAACGTGATTCCCCACAAAACTTTCTCACCTTTAAACGTGTCTTCTTCCTTGTATTTTGTCCGCAAATAAACACCGATCGTCAAAAAGACAGTCGCCAAATGTGTCGACAACGTCCCATTGATAAACAAAATTGAAAAGACAGAGAAAATCGTATACCTTGAAAATAGCATCAAAAACACGATCGCACCTACGATGACCACAGAAAGGTTTCTTTTCTTAAAGCTTACCATGAAATAAAAGAGTGCAACATTGACGACCAACATCAACGAGACGGCGAGCGAATACGCGAGATGAACGTTCCTTGTTATCCAATAAAACAGGATAGCTGGCGTCGTGACATAAATAAATCTCATCTCATTAATGTGCGCCCATCCTCGTGGAAACAGACTGAAAGTCCGAGCAGCTTCTCTAATAAAAGCAAGGTCTGCCACAATATCAGAATGTAAGAAATCCCAGTAATAAGAAAAATTGATATAGATAGCATACCCCATAAACCCAACTAATATCAGAGACACAGCCGCAGCGAAAATCAGATTTTTTTGGTTTTTCAGTAAAAATTCAGTTGATTTACTAGATAGCATGAAACTCCGCTCCTTTAAACAGATTATTCCTTAAACTCAAATTCAAACTCTAACACACGTATCGTATCGCCGTCAACCGCTCCCATCAAGCGCAACTCAGCGTCCACACCTAGATGACGCATCGTTCTAGCAAAGCGTTGCACCGAAGCCTCTTGTGAGAAATTTGTCTGATGCATCACACGCTCAACTGCAGGACCTGTCACTGTAAGGATGCCGTCGTCCGCTTTTGTAATCACAAATTGCTGCTCTTCCGGCTCAAACTTATAAAGCACTGCTTGTTCCATATCATCTTCGTCGTATAACGGGAATTCTGCTGTTTTCTCAAGTAGATCAGCCGATTTATAGAGCAGTTCATCAATACCCATACGCGTTGCCGAAGAAATCGGAATGACCAATAAATCTTCAATTTCTTCTGCTGTTTTACCTTCATATAACTGTTCTTTGAAAAACGATAGCTGTTCTTCAGAATCGTCTAAATCCATCTTATTTGCGATAATGATTTGCGGACGCTCCAACAGTTTATACTTATATTGACCTAACTCGTTATTGATCGTCACATAATCCGTATACGGATCGCGTCCTTCACTGCCAGACATATCGATGACGTGTAAAATCACGCGTGTTCTTTCGATGTGACGTAAAAATTGATGACCAAGCCCTGTTCCGTCAGAGGCTCCCTCGATTAAGCCGGGCAAATCTGCCATGACAAAAGAGCGGCCGTCCGGGACACCTACAACCCCTAAGTTTGGCACTAGGGTTGTAAAGTGGTAATTGGCTATTTTAGGTTTTGCTGCTGATACGACGGAAATGAGCGTTGACTTGCCAACACTTGGAAAGCCGACGAGACCGACATCTGCGAGCAGTTTTAGCTCGATTCGAAGTGTTAATTTCTGACCTAATTCTCCGTTTTCAGCAAGCTCAGGCGCTGTGTTTCGCGGCGTCGCAAAACGAATGTTTCCACGACCGCCACGACCGCCTTGTGCGATCGCTTTGCGCTGATTCGCATCCGTTAAATCCGCGATGACTTTTCCTGTTTCATCGTTATAAATCACCGTTCCTAATGGCACGCGCACGATTAAATCTTCGGCATTTTTACCGTGGCAACTTTTTGCCATGCCGTTTTCGCCAGGAGGCGCTTGCAATACTTTACTATAGCGAAGGTCAAGTAGTGTTGATAATCCTTCGTCCACTTCAAACACAACCGAACCACCGTGACCACCATCGCCGCCAGCTGGACCACCTTTGTCAATGTATTTTTCTCTTCTAAACGCAACGGCTCCGTTTCCACCGTTTCCAGCTGCCACTTTTATTGTAACCTGATCGACAAACATTCTCGTTTCTCCTTTATTCTTTATTCAAAATCAATGCCATACAAGCAATTCTCATAGACAAAATCATCAATCACGTGATAATCATTGGTTTCATAAAACTTCGACAATCGCACATTAAATTCCTCGAAATACGTATCAGTCATAGAAATCAAACCTAAACCGCGCTGCATGAGCCACATATTAGCACCAATAATGGCTGTTCGCTTATTCCCATCCCAGAATAGCTGTGATCGCATCGCATAAAGCATCAGATGAATCCCTTTATAGGTATCTGAAAGTGCAGTATCTTCAAAAATGGCATTCATCGCTGCAACGACCGTTTCACGCACAGGCAATTCTGGTATATAAGCCACACCTGAAATACCGACCTGCCCATTGCGAAGGATACCCCATTCAAGACTTTCATTATAAGCAACAAAGCCATTGATTTTACACAGCACATCCAAATCAAAGTTTTTCTCGCTATTCGCCAACACATAGATCCAAGCATTCTTCATGTTTAAGATCACTTGCACATCATGAGTACCCACACCCGCAACCGACAAGCCTTTCACAATGGTTTCGGTCTGGGGAAAAGTCGTGTTTAAATTTTCAAATTTTCCTGCGTAATAAATATTTTCAGACATCGTTTTTTTAGCTAAAAAGACATTTTGCTCTTTTGTCAATGCGTATTTGTTCCTTAACTGATTGTCCATAAATGGTGCCCTCCTTTCAAAAATAAAGCCCCGAAAAAAACGGGGCTTTACTATCATCGTCACTTATTAGTCTTGTGAATCAAAGTACAGGTTTGCATACGCCTCAGCGAGTGAGTATTCAACATAGACACGGAACGTTTCCACATCTAATTCATCACGCGCATCATTAGCCAGTAGGATGAAATGCACCATGAAGCCTTCTAACGTATCTTCAAGAAGTTCAGACATCTCTCCAGCCATCATCTCTTCCCTTATATCTTCTTCTAGACCATCAATTAACTCTAAAACGTGCTCATCCACAACTTCGATATTAATGGTAAAGTAGTAATCTGATCCAGCAACCACCGTCACTTCATTGTCCATCGCACCCATATAAGAGAACATATCAACAATCTCTGCACCGTGCTCTTCTACATAAGCCTCAACTGCTTCATTTGAATGGTTGTCATCTCCACCACATGCAACCAAAACAAAAGCGAAAACAAAAGCAGTCATTAATAATGATAATTTCTTAAACATCATTTACCCTCCTTTTTTAAATAAGCCTCAATTCAAATGATTATTCAGCAATTGCGTAAACTGAAACTTTTTTCTTGTCGCGTCCTAAACGCTCAAAACGAACAATTCCGTCTACCTTAGCAAATAAAGTATGGTCTTTGCCTATCCCTACGCCTTCACCTGGGTAGATTTTTGTTCCACGTTGACGGTAAATAATCATACCAGCTTTCGTTGGCTGTCCGTCTGCTCTTTTAGCACCAAGACGATTCGATTCTGAGTCGCGACCGTTTTTCGTCGAACCTACACCTTTTTTCGATGCGAAAAATTGTAAATTTAATTGTAACATCTTCATAACCTCCAAATCCACTATTATTAGACTTCCATAACAACCGATAAATATTCATCGTGTTCACGTTCAATTGTTTCAAGTGAAATCATTAGCCCGTAAATCAACGCATTCATATCTTCATCAGCGTCAGTCGTATCCACACGTAAGTAACCGTCCGCTAGCTTAACGCGCTCTTCATCCAGACCAAGTCCGATCAAAGCGTTCGTCAACCCAAAGGCAACCGCACTTACTCCCGCACAAACTAAATCCCTACCTGGCTCATCAGACATCGCGTGCCCTGAAATTTCATAAGCCACCACGTCTTCACCTGTATATTCAAATTTAGCCGTTATCATAACTAAGCGTTAATTTCTTTAATAACTACTTTCGTATAAGGTTGTCTGTGACCTTGTTTTCTTTTATAACCTTTTTTAGCTTTATACTTGAAAACAACGATCTTCGCTCCACGTCCGTGACGCTCAACCTCGCCTACAACTGTAGCACCTGCAACCAATGGCGTTCCGACTTTCGTGTCCTCTCCACCGATCATCACTACTTCATCAAATGTCACAGACTCGCCTGCTTCAACATTTAATTTTTCGATGTAAATCTCATCTCCTGCAGAAACTTGAATTTGTTTTCCGCCAGTTTTAATAATTGCGTACATACCCGCACCTCCGTATAATTTGTGTTTCAGTCCTCAGACTCGCCGCATTAGGTAGCTTTTAAAGCATTTATAGACCCAATTTCGTGCGGTTGTAGGCCAAACTTAACGAAAGGCACTAGCAACCTGACTATTTTATCACTTTTGCCCTTACACGTCAACCTTTTTTGCAACTTCCACAATCTCAGTCACGTACTTTTGACATAGTTCATCCGTTTCAGCTTCAACCATGACACGCAACAGTTGCTCAGTACCAGATGCACGCACTAAGACGCGCCCGTTCCCAGCCATCTTTTCCTCAACTTCAGCAATCTTCGCTAATACTTCAGGATTCTTCTGAATCGCCACTTTGTCAATCACACGCATGTTCTGAAGTAGCTGTGGGAATTTCGGCATATCGGCAGCTAAATCAGCCAACGCTTTATCCGACTTCTTTATGACACTCGCTAACTGAATCGCACTTAACAAGCCATCGCCCGTCGAGGCATGTTCAAGCATAATAATATGACCCGACTGCTCTCCGCCTAGCGTGTATCCGTGCGCTAACATTTCTTCCAGTACGTAACGATCTCCCACCTTCGTCGCAACTGATTTCAAATTCGCAGCCTCTACCGATTTATAAAAGCCCAAATTACTCATGACGGTCGACACAATAACACCATCTTTTAGTTTGCCTACCGCATGCAAATGGCGCCCGAGAATAAACATGATATGATCCCCATCGACAATTTCACCTTTATTGTCAACCGCAATTAAACGATCTGCGTCACCATCAAAGGCGAAACCAAAATCAGCACCTTCTGCCGTTACCACTGCTTGGAGTGCCTCAGGATGCGTTGAACCAACGTTGTCGTTGATGTTTAGCCCATCTGGATTCGCACCGATTTCAACAATTTCTGCACCTAGATCGGAAAAGAGTTGACGCGCAAGCGCTGAAGCCGCACCGTGTCCTGGGTCCAAAGCGATTTTAAACCCTGATAAATCGTTATCGATCGTTGACTTAAGGAAATTCAAGTATTTCCCAGCACCCATTTTGAAACTTTCAACCGTTCCAATGGCACCACCAACTGGGCGTGGCAATTCATCTTCGGCATCAATCAACGCTTCAATTTCAAGCTCAATCGCGTCTTTTAACTTGTAGCCGTCACCTTGGAAAATTTTAATGCCGTTATCTTCTACTGGGTTGTGTGAAGCCGAAATCATGATGCCAGCTTGAACGTCTAAATTCTTTGTCAAATACGCAACACCTGGCGTTGAGATCACGCCTAATTTCATGACACTCGCACCTGATGATACGAGTCCTGCAATGAGTGCACCTTCTAACATTTCGCCTGAAATACGTGTGTCTCGACCAATTAATACCTTTGGCTTGTCGTGCTCTTTCACTAAATTAGCACCTAAGACGCGCCCCAATTTCATTGTCAATTCAATGGTTAATTCTGTGTTCGCAACCCCTCTAATGCCATCTGTTCCAAAATACTTACCCATTTCTTTACCTCCTGCAATCAATTGCTTGTTTACTAAAACATCTATTTAGTATATCACATTAGTACGGCTACTTGCACCCTTTTGCTCATTATTCTTTGTCATTCATTTCTGATAATAGCTTTTCATAATCTTCTAGCGCCTTGCGCGTCACACGTATCTCATGGTCACCGTGCATTCTGATGTACGCATACCTTCCTGAGAACTCAATGAATTTCACATTTAAGGGATTAATTAAATAAAATTTCCCAAGCTTAACCAGTTCCGGTACACTCTTATCATAAAAGCTGAGCGATCGCTTTAAGTATTGAGCACCGCTAGATTCATGAAGAATCGTAAGCGCTGATCTGCTTTCCTCAGAGGCGGATTCACTTCCTCTTTCTTCGTTCACTTGGATAAAATAAACATCAGCTAAGTTGACATACACTTTTCGATGCCCTGTTTTGAACTCAATCATTTTTTTATCAACTTGACTTCTGCTCATGCGGTCGTAGGAAAAGCGCAATATTTCAAGCACATCCTTTTGTAGCGTTTCTGTGTCTTCTGATAAATAAGGTTTATTCAAAAAAGCAATCGGCGCAATTTTATAACTCACAATGTCAGATATCGTGGTTTGATTGTGCGTTAAAAAAACAATGTCAGCACCGATGTCATATTTTCGAATCTCTCGCGCTAATGAGATGCCGTTCATCTCACTAACTTTCCCTAAATCACCTAGATCAATATCTAAAAAGAGCAACCTATGTTTCAACGTATTGGCTACTTGTTTAATTGTCCCGTCTGGTTGCGCAACGTTTGCTCGAAACAAATCCAGAACCGCTATTGGATCGCCTGTTGCTAATTCGATTTTAACGTCAGACATCCCTTCCATCCGACAGTAATTTTCCACAAACTTCGTGACTAGATCAATCACGGCTTGGTTATCTTCACACAAAATAATGTTTAGCATCCCACATCAACTCCCACTTTGAATTCTTTAGCTAAAATATATACTAATAGTTTATAATTAAACTTAACGAATGTAAAGCTTTATTACACCAATTTGTTAAAATTTAGTGTCTTAAACGGGTCTTTAGAGCGCCTATTTAAATTAGGCAATGATTTTCACGCATTTTATGAAAAAAAGAAACCCTCATTTGCACGTTAGCAAATCAGGATTTCCTTTACTTTTCTTCTTCTGTTTCAATAAACTCCACTAGCACACGCATAATCCGTCGGTTTTCTACCGAGGTCACTTTAAAATGTAAATTTTCGTGAACGTACTCATCGCCAATGTTTGGGATATCTTCTAACTTCTCATAGAGCCAGCTTCCAACCGGGATGACATCGTCGTCCTCACCGATACGGGCATCAAATAAATCACATAACTCATCCAAAGCAAAATCAGCGCTCACTTCATAAGAGGTTTCGGAGTTCTTCGTGATCAACAATTCTTCTTCATCGTGTTCGTCATAAATCTCACCAACAACTTCTTCAATCACGTCTTCCATGGTCACGATTCCCGATGCCGCACCGTGTTCGTCAATCACAATCGCCAGATGTTGTTTTTCATCTCGCATCTTTTCTAATAAACTTGAAACTCGCATGGAACTCGAAACGTAAACGGGCTCTTTCATGAGGTCTCTAAGGTACGGCGTTTCTTGCTCACTCAAAATAGCTGTAAACAACTCACGTTCGTAAAGAATGCCAATCATGTTATCGTGCGATTCTTCGTAAATCGGGATGCGCGAGAATCTATACTTTAAGAACTTTTGTTTCGCTTCTTCAATGGTGGCTTCGATGTTTAATGATTGCACATCGGCACGGGGTGTCATAATGTTCTTGACAAACGTTTCACTCAAATCTAAGACACCTTGTAACATATCCACTTCCTCTTCTTCAAGGACGCCTTCTTCCTCCATCGTATTGATGATCACATCTAACTCATCCTCAGTGACAGAGGGCTCTTCTTCTTTTTCATCGTCGCTTTTGAAGATGTTTTTTAAGGCGCGCATCATACTAACGATTGGTTTTAAAATAACGGTTAAAAGTTGGAAAATACCAGCGATGCGTAAGACAAGCCTTTCAGCATTAGCTCGTGCATAAGATTTCGGAAGAATTTCCCCAAAGACAATCATGATAATGGTGATCAGCAACGTCATTAAAATAGCAAACGCTTCGCCAAATGTCTCCATCGCCACAATCGTCGCAATCCCTGCTGCTGCAAAGCTTACAACGTTATTCAGAACTAAAATGACAAGTAACACATCTTCAAACTTTTCCGAGCAAAGTTCATAAGCAACCTTTGCCCCTTTTTGTTCATCTTCCATGTAACCGCGCAATCTGATGAGATTAGCGCTCGAAAACGCCGTTTCAGATCCACTGAAAAACGACGATAAACAGATCAAAATAATTAACACAATATACCAAAAGGCTGGATCCACTCAGGGTCACACTCCATCTTTAATGTATTTTAAAAATAGGTCAAGCCGTTGTAGATTTCGGCTTAACCAGTTATTTTACATAATGCCTAACCAAAAATAGCAAACATGTGTAAGAAGAAGAAAATCACTGGAACAATCACAAATGACAATGCAAGAAACAACAAAATTAGGCGTGTTCCTTTTCTTTTATTTAAATTATACTTTGGCACAAAAACTCACCTCAAAATTCTTTGTTTTTTTAATTATAACAGATTCAAAGTTCTTTATCAACAAGCGCTAGCTTACTTAATGCGGCTTTCGCTGCAAGTTGCTCCGATTCTTTTTTCGTTGACGCTTTACCGATACCTAACGTCATTTCATCTAGCATCACTGCCGTTTCAAAGAGCTTTGCATGCGCCGGTCCTTCAGAATTTATCATCTGATAACTAATGGCTCTTTTAGAATCAGCTTGCACAAACTCTTGCAGACGACTTTTATAATCAAGGTCGTCTTTAACGGCCATTGAGTCGTATTCTTTGATGATAATCGGCGTTAAAAATTGCAAAACCGCATCAAATCCCAAATCTTCATAAATAGCACCAATGAGTGCCTCAAACGCATCCGCTTTTAGCGAGGAACGTTCTCGCCCGCCCATTTTTTCTTCGCCGCGTCCCATCCGGACAAAGGTCGCCAGACTAATCGCATCCGCGTATTTCACCAGCGCTTCTTCACGCACCAAGGAGGAACGCGTTCGCGTCATTTTCCCTTCTGGCAGCCTCGGACGCATATCGAATAAATACTCGGAACAACACAATTGTAACGCAGCATCCCCTAAAAATTCAAGGCGTTCATTGTTTTCCAACTTTTCAATGTGGCGGCGTTCATTGGCATAAGAAGCGTGCGTAAAAGCTTCTAAATAAATGCTCGGATCCTTATAAGGGATTTTTTCTTTTTTTAAAAACTTTTCTAAATCTGGATCGTGCATCCTAATCCCTCCTTCTCTTTTAATTCCGATAATTCTTACCTACCAATTCAACCGGTACACTCAATGCTTTAATGCGCTCCATCACACGCGTGGCTTTCACCGGCTCAAGCCCAACGCGATTCGTTTCTGAAAACGTCGCGAGCAATTCATCATAATTCGAGTTAGAGCTGAAAAAAGTCGGTAATTCATGCATCATACGATGATTCAATATCCGCCCTAGCACTTCATCACGCATCCAGCCAGTGATGGTCACACCACTAATATCATCCAGCATTAAAACTGGCACTTGCTTAATTTTCTCAATGATCGCATTGTTGCTCACTTCGTTATTTCCAAAATTAGATTTAAGTTCTGCAATCAACTCAGGCAAATAAACGATCGCACAACCAAAGCCTTTTTTAGCTAACTCATTGGCAATCACACATAATGTATAAGTTTTCCCTGTTCCATAAGAACCATGTATAAACAAGCCTTTTTTATAATTGTCTGCACTGTAATGCGAAATAAAATCAACGACCAAGTGAAATAATTCTTCGCGATTTTCAGTGGCCTCAAGTGTACTCAAACTCGCAGTCAACATTGACTTGGGCACGTGAAAGTTTTGAATCTGATTTAAATGCAGCCCACTTTTATAAAACTCGCAAGGCGCATAAGCGAGGTTCAAACGTCCCACGTGTGGCGTAAGCGTTGGAAAATGCCCTTTAATCGGTTGCTTACAAGCTGCCAAACGCTGACATCCCTCACACATGTTCGAACCGTGCGCATACTCATCTAAAGACGTCATAAAGCTAGGCAATAATCGCATATCTAGTTCTTTTTCATGGCGCTTCAAAACCTCAGAAACCTTCGGATTTGATAACAGTTCACCGTAAGAGTCATCCACATCTGAAATTTCACTAATCAAATCACCTAATTTTTTCATCCACATCACCCGTCTTTTCGAGAAAAGCACTTCTCATCTGTTCCATTCTCTGTCTCGCAGCCTCAGCCTCTTCACGGCTCATCTTTGGCTGCTCGTTTTCTTTACCAAACCACCCAGGAATCGCTTCAGCAACCGGCGCTTTTCTCTTCGCGACTGGCTGCTTTTGTCCCGATTTATATTCACTACTATTCTGAATGGTTTTGATCACCTTCTCCATCGCGGCCTGAGACGTCGCAATGTTTTGCCTTTGCCACTCCCCAGCAATCTTTTCAACCAATTGCTTTGGCAACCTACCATCGGTGTGCTTCAACACATAATCGATCAAAACATTCACGACCCCCGCATCCATCTGCTGATCCACATATAACCATTCTACCAACTTTACATCGGCCGGCACCGGTGGCTTTCCTCCTGATTTAAATCGCAAAAAATCAATCGGATTTTGCGCCAAGAACGCGGTCATACCATCCCTTGAATCATCGACTCGATCTTTATCTAACTTTTCGACAACCGCTTTGTTAGGATCTTTGACAACCACCTCAACGTGATGACCCTTACTCATAAGCTGAAATTGCGTCCGAGCCAACGCCTTCATCTTGGACGTGTTTACGGTTCCGATTGGCTCTGTCGAATCAAACACCAAACGCGCTAATTCATGAACATCAAATTTATATAGAAACGCCAGCTCGTTCAAAGTATTCAACAGTTTAGGTGTGATGATTTCCCGGGAAATACCTTTTTTTATTAGCATTTCGACCAAGCTTTTTTCATCAAAACTCTGATCCAATCGTATCCCAGGCTGATCGCACTGTCTTTCTTGTGTCGTCACTTCATGAGGTGCTCGCGCTAAGGCAGCAATATCAAACACCTCATCAAAACGTTTTGAAACCTTTTCTCCCGTCAGCACGTCATCGCTTTCTAACAATAGCTGCTTTGTCATTAAGAAATCTTTTGTCCCAATTTTAACGTATAGAAACGCACTCATAATACCATCGGAAAAGAAATCCGTTGCAATTAGCGGCTTTTTTAGTTTATAGCTCAGCCCATTATCGGCCTTGTACACATCAAGAAGCCCTACTGCTTCTAAGCGCTGGCGAGTGTCAACGAGTTGATCCATGTGATAACCCATTACTTGCAAAAGAAAATGGTGATCGTATTCTTTTTTTTCTGGCAACGTAAGAAGAGCCATGTACAGGGAAAAAGCAGATGGCCCAACAATCGGTTGATATAGAAGCGTTAGTGACTGTAACTCATCTGACGCAAGCGTCGCCGTCGGCGTAAGTCTAAATTTAGCATTCGGTTTCATGAAGATTCTCCGTTATTTCATTTGCAGATTCGGTTTCATCGCTTCAAAGAACGAAACCGCAATTTTTTTCCCCGGTGCCAATAAAGGCGTCATCACAACCACATCAACGGCTGTTTCTAAGAGTGTAATGCTGTATGCCGTCACCATAACTTCAACACGGCCACGCTTTAATAAAAATTCTTTGTGATCGTTATTATGGCTTTTCACTTCCATGTTTATTTTTTTCGCCGCTTCAAAAACAGCTGTTTTCACTTGCTCATAAGTGCCCTTATAGTAAGCCGTTGGTGGCGTCGTTTGGTCCGATGTTTCGAACCTCGTTAATTTTTCAAACATCTTTCATCACCTTAGTTTATAATCTCCCCTAAAAATCGTTCAATGTTTTCTTCTAATTCACACAAGTTGCCGTTGTTATCAATCACAAAATTAGCGCGACGGCTTTTTTCTGCGATCGGCATCTGTGAATGAATTCTTTCTTGTGCTTGATCGAAGCTGAGCTCGTCCCTTTTCATCAGTCGTTGCAGCTGCGTCTGCTCTGTTGCACTCACCACAACCGTGACATCTGCCAAATCATCAAAGCCCGCTTCAAACAACAAAGGCACATCTAAGAACAACACGTTCGCTTGCGATTGCGCAATCTGTTCGTTACATTCAGCACGAACCGCCGGATGCATGATCGCTTCAAGTTTGTGCCTGGCATTCGGATCGTTAAAAATGATCTGACCTAACGTTTTCCGATCAAGGCTACCATCTGCACAGATCACCGATTTCCCAAATTCAGCTGCAATACTCGCAAGCATTGGACTGCCGATGCTTTGCAATTCGTGCACAATTTGATCGGCATCGATCACTTGAAACCCACGCTTTTGCAACCATTTACTCACCGTGCTCTTTCCCGTTGCAATACCGCCTGTTAATCCGATGACTTTCACGCTACAACACCTCCGGCTGACAAACCGCGCAGAAATAAGTGCCACGTCCACCGACTTTCATCTTTAAGATGGTCGCACGACACTTTGGACAAGGCTTATCTTTCTTCGTATGAACTTGAAGAAAATTTTGAAACTCACCAGAGATCCCATGTTCAGCAGAAAACGTCTTAATCGTTGTCCCTTTGTGCGTGATGGCCTGGCTTAAAATCTCTCTTGTATAGTGTACCACATTTCTGATTTCCGCGCGAGTCAAATCACCACTTTTTTTCTTCGGGTGAACGTTGGCAGAAAACAAAACTTCATCCACGTAAATATTGCCAAGACCTGAGACAATTTTTTGCGTTAATAGCATGGATTTGATCGGCGTCTTTTTCCACTTCAAAGCCGCTTCAACGGCCGTTTCATTAAACTCGTCTGACCATGGTTCTGGTCCTAATACCGACAGCGACGGCGTTAGTTCAAGTTGCGTGGACTTGTCATATAAGTGAAAGGTCCCAAATTTACGCACGTCTTCGTAGCGCAACTTTGCCCCGTTGCTTAGGAGAAACTCGGCATGGACGTGCTTATCTTTTGCACCAGCCTCGTTGCCATAGAAAAACTTACCCTCCATGCGTAAATGAGAAAGCAGGTAGTAGTTGGTTAACTCAAAAATTAAATATTTACCACGTCGTGTGACAGTTATGAATTTCTCCCCAATTAAATCGGTTTTGAAACGAACGGCGTCGCTTGTTTTGATCATTTTGTCATAATGAATGATCACTTCTTTGATTGCTAGTCCTAATATTTTAGGCTTTAGCAGCTCTTTGACGGTTTCTACTTCTGGTAATTCTGGCATGGCTATCAGCTCCTGTTGTATCAGTATATCAAAAAATCGAGCCTGATACTAGCACTCGATTTAGGTAGGTGAAAGAAAAGTTTTATTTTCTGATGGCATTTGCTAGTTTTTGCCGCTTCCTTAAAACAAGTAGCGCCAGAAGTGAGCTCAGCATGATGATGAAGCTCGCAATTAATTTCGTTTCGCTCACCCCTAGTCCCCCTAGCACCGGGATTTCAAAGTTGGTTAGATTACCAAGGTAATACTGTTCATTATGAAGGCGAAAGGCTGGGACGAATTCGCCTTCTGCTGTAATGCTACTCACACCTTCCTCATCAATTTCGATCAACCAATGACCTCTTGGAAGCTGATGCCCAACAGGTGCCGTCACTTCGACTAGTCGATAGGTTGCTTGCAACCTTAAAGGCATGAACGTGACACGACCTTCTTCGTTGCTAGTTTCCGTGTGAATCGGGGTCCATGTGCCATTTTCATAGCGTAACATTTCAAATGTGGCGCCTTCAAGCGACAAGGACTCATCAAAATCGGTATACAGCAGTTCATCTCTTTTAAAAAACGTAAAGGTTGCAAAATTGCGTACGGGGTAATTGATGTCAAAATTATTCAGAAGGGGCGCATCCGTCACACTCCCGATTAGCGTCGATGGGATATGCGCATCAATCACTTCTGGATTAGCAGGTCCAAAGCTTGCGAATTGCGCGCTGTTTTCATCGAAGACGATGTTCGTCGAAAGCATGAGATTGCTGTAGGCATCTGGCGTTATGAACAGCTCATCCTCGTATTGTTCTGAAAAGATCCCACCGCCATCACCGGTTGCTTGATTACCTGTTACAAAACCGTTTGTCCCAGTAACATTCGAAGACTCATCGGCGTAAATCCCGCCGCCATTAGTCGCTTGGTTGGCCCTAATGACACCTGCTTGCAAATCAAAATTAGATTGATTGGCTAAAAACACACCGCCACCGTCTTCACTAGCTACGTTATTGTCAATGGTTGCGCCTTGCATGAACAAGGTGCTGTTGTTAAGCATGGCGCCACCGCCACTTTTGGCTGCCGTGTTATGGTTGATGCTGCTCTGATCGTGCAGGTTTAAATCAACATTTTCTAACCATAAACCTCCACCATCACCGTTCACGGCTTCATTTTGGTTGATCGCACTACTACCGTTCATAATGAAGGTTCCCCGAGAAGAACCCAACGGTGAAAAATGCATACCACCACCATCGCCGGTAATGGTTCGGTTGCCATTGATGCTGCTGTCGTTCATGATGAACGTTTCATAGCGTTCTATCCAAATGCTTGCCCCATTCTCATAGCTTGTATTATCATGGATTTGACTGTTATTTAAGGTGAAGGTTCCCCAAGCGCTAGGTGCACTTGAAGAGGTTTCCGTGTAAATACCTCCGCCAGACCCGATCTCTGCAACGTTTCCATTAATGCGAGCGTTTGTCATGGCAGGAAACAACACATTGTGAGCGACGAAAAGACCACCACCGTCAATCGTCGCACGGTTATTTGTGATGGATCGCGTCGCATTGGGATTGTTGGTCAAATTTAAGGTCGGCGCCGGTAAGGTGCCCCCTACTGCCGAAAACGCTACATATATCCCGCCACCGCGCTCATTTGCACGGTTATGATCAATGATACCGCCGTTCATTTCCATGATGAGATTGTGCGTTCCAGTGCCAGTCACTTGGCTATTCGGTCGGTAATAGATACCACCACCGTTTGACTCTGCGACACCACCTGTGATGCTGCCACCGTTCATACGAAATGCCACATGATTGGCTCGATTCGCGACGGCTGCTGCTCCTCCTGATACGCTTGCTGTTGGTTCAAAGCGAATGCCGCCACCGTTTTGACGGTTTCCACCGTTAATGGTCGTGCCGTTTTGATTTAAGTTGATATGATTGGTATGGTTGCCTGCTGATCCACCACTTGATTCTATTATCGGAATGAAATTTATACCACCTGAAATCGTTCCAGCATTTAGGTTAACGGTTAACGTGTTCGTTCGTGTTATCGCACCTGTTGTTCCTCCGGCATGCGTAAGTGTCGGTGCAAAGTCAATGCCACCACCAACGCTACCGCCTATCAGCGTAAAATTGAAAGTATTTCCTCGTGTGCTAGTTCCTGTCGTTCCCGCTGAAGTTCCTAAACCACCACTAACCATGAGCCCGTTTTCAATGCTGACATTTTCTGCCATTGTAAAGGTAAACGTGTTGGAACGACCAGCCGTTGTGCCAGAACCTGGCACACTCAGCACCGGTGCTAAACGCATAGAACCAATTTGCGCATTCCCGCCTAAGTTGGCAGTCAGTGTGTTATGTCCACCACCAGATGTCCCGTTTTTTGTTTGGGTTACTTGAGGGGCATAGTTGATGTCATCAACCGTTGCTGAACCAGAAATTTCAAAAATATTATTTGTTAATGTGTTGTTCCCAGTTGTTGTCGCAGTGGTCGTTAAAACAGGCGCAAAGTGAAGTCCTGAATGGTTGCTAGCAACATTATTTTGAATTGTTCCTCCTGTCATCGTAAACGTGGGGACAGCAGCTGTGATCGTTGCCGCAGCGGTTGTGCCACCAAAATTATTCGCTCGAACAACCCCGATACCACCGCCTGAACCAGCAGACTGGTTCTCACGGATGACACCGCCTTGGATTGTTAGATGGGCTGCAGCCGTTGATGTTCCTGCCAAACCAATGCCGCCACCGTTAGCCGTCGCGGTATTAGTGTGAATTTCTCCGTTAACGACAAACAGCGAACCAGTTGCTACGCCAATACCGCCGCCGTTGACCGCTGTGTTGTTATGAACCTCACCACCATGAATGGTAATGGTACCGCCGTTAGCACCTAGACCACCACCTAATGTGGTTGCTGTGTTGTCAGTAATTTCCCCGCTATGCAAATGGAAATGACCACCCGTTACATAGACAGCGCCTCCAACACCGTTTGCACCCGTTCCCGTTGCCGTATTATCTCTTAAAATACGATTGCCATTCATATTTACGGTACCACTTGCAATCGAAATAGCTCCCCCATTAGCCGCACTATTATGATGGACGTCACCACCGTACCAATTAAAAGTAGCATTAGCGTGCATGAGGTGAACACCACCACCGGTATTCCCTGCGCCATTTAATAACGCACCAGCATTATTCACACCAGCCCGATTGTTGCGAATTTCACCGCCATGCATATTGAACGTACCACCAACAGTGGTGCCACCAATCGCCACTGCCCCCCCTGCTTGCGTGCGGGAAAAATTCCCTTCGATGAGGCCACCGTGCATATCAAATCGGGCATTGTTCCCGACCCAAACAGCTCCTCCGTTATTCTCTGCCGCACTGTCAATGATTTGCGACCCTTCTTGCATCGTAAAACGACCGTTTAATTGGATATCCACTGGTCCGTTATTATCCGTTGTTAAATTTCTTAAAACGGCTCCACGGCATAAAATGACGTGTCCGCCACCACCAGCACTACCACCAGCAGCGGTGTTTTCAGCCGTGATACCGCCACCTCGAGCTGTTCCTGTTTGTGCTGATAATACTAGTGGTATTGGTACGGTTACTGGTGTTGATTGGGCCGCAACCGCTGTAACGTTTTGGACAACGATATTTCTTAATACCAAAGCCGTCCGCTCATTGCCGTTTCCGCGTACCCGAATTGTTCTTGACAACGCATTATGAGTATCCGAAAGAGCAATTTTCCGATCACCTGGTTCAAAAATCCCGGATTCTTCATTAGCATGATGCCCAATTAAAACAACCGTTGCCCCGTTTGGCACATTAAACGTTGAACCATCGACACCAATGGTTCCTGTGTTAATATGAAACGGTATGATAATATGAGTAATGGCATTAGGTGTAGCCGTATTGACTGCATTGCGCAAGCGGGTGTAGACATCGGCGACTGGCGTGGGCGCTAAGGTGATGGTAACGTCTGCTTCTGTGTACCAAATGTTTGGATTTGCAACATCTACTGCTGAAAAAAACTCGCTTTCTTCTGTTTCATCGTCCTTCTCCTCTTCGTCGGTGGGACCATCCTCCACAAGCACTGTTTCTGGCATAGACATGCCTTCGCTATCGTCTACTTCTTCATCTTCAGAAAGGTCTGTTTCTTCAAGATTTACTTCACTCGTGGGCGGCTCAATATCCGCCTCATTTGCGCTGTTTTCTTCTGCCAATGCTGGGCGAAATAAGCCAAGCATAAAAAAACTTATCATTAACACTGAAAGTATCGTTCTAAATCTCTTCACTGACTGACATGCCCCCTTATTCAAAAATACTTCTATCTTAAAGGATGCGCAATTTAACGTTAATTGATACCTCTTGTCAAAAAAAGAAAAAAAGCCACTTTTCAGCGACTCTCAGTGCTTTAAACTTCCATAATAATCGGTAAAATCATCGGGCGGCGCTTCGTTTGCTCAAACAAGTACGGCGAAGCGGCATCTTCAATCGCTTGCTTGATCCCTTCAATGTCTAACTGATTAGCTGAATGCAACGTTTGAATCACATCCGCACGAATCAACCTTTCTGTCTCACGAATCAATTCTTCTGATTCTTTCATGTACACAAAGCCACGCGACACAATGTTTGGCCCGTTCATCAAGCGTTTATCTTTCGTTCGGATGGTCGCCACAACGATTAATAACCCGTCTTCCGATAAAATACGTCGTGTCCGTAAGATTTCGCCACCCATACCAGATACGCCATTCTCATCCGTGTAAATCGTCGCGGCTGGTACACGTCCCGCAAGCCTCGCATTTCCTTTACCATTAAAAGACAACACGTCTCCGTTATTCATGACAAAGCAATTATCTTCCTCAACGCCACACTGAATCGCTAATTTCTTATGAATCGATAACATGCGATACTCACCGTGCATCGGCATAAAATACTTTGGCTTAATTAAATTCAACATTAACTTCAATTCTTCTTGACCCCCGTGCCCAGACGCATGGATGTTGTTTAGAAGGCTGTGCACAATCACCTCGGCACCAGCGCGTTGTAAATTGTTAATCGTCTTCCCAACGCCAATGGCATTTCCAGGAATCGGACTCGACGAGAAAATAACCGTATCGCCAGGGATAATCTGAATGTCTTTATGGATCCCTGCTGCAATTCTAGATAACGCCGCCATCGGTTCACCTTGCGATCCCGTACATAAAATCGCAACCTCGTTGCTCGGATAGCGATTCAAATCGTTGCCAGAAATAAACGTGTCCTCCGGCACGGTTAAGTAGCTATACTCCAACGCAATCTTCATCGCAGACTCCATACTCCGTCCAAAGACCGCAATCTTGCGCCCCGTTGCCACACAGGCTTCAATGATCTGCTGAACACGGTGAACGTTTGACGCAAACGTTGCCACAATCGCCCGACCTTCTGTTTGCTTAAACACGTCTAATAAGCGATCACCAACCACACGTTCTGAAACAGAAAAAACAGGTAACTCGGCACTTGTTGAATCCGATAGCAAACAAAGCACGCCTTCTTCTCCATACTTCGCCATCTTGTAATAATCAGGTGTCGGCCCAACTGGTGTCAAGTCAAACTTGAAATCTCCGGTATGAACAATGCGACCGATATCGGTCTTGATCGACAAACCGAACGAATCTGGGATACTGTGATTCACACGGAAAAACTCAATTTCCATGTGTTTCGTTTTCACAATCGTGTCCGGCTGGTATTCTCTGAAATTAGCCAAAGCAATCAACTTGCGCTCCTCTAGTTTATTACGCATCAACTCGATGGATAAACGCGGTGCGTGAATAACAGGAATTTTTACTTTCCGTAGTAAAAACGAAATCCCACCAATGTGATCCTCGTGTCCGTGAGTAATAAACAAGCCAGCAATTTTTTCTTGATTGCGAACTAAATATTGATAGTCTGGAATGACATAATCAACCCCTAATAGCTGATCATCTGGAAATTTTATCCCAGCATCAATAATAATAATCTCATTTTTATATTCAATGCAATAAGTGTTCTTTCCAATTTCACCCAGCCCACCTAAGGCAAAAACAGCCACTTCATCCGGCTTGATCGAGGCGGTATTACGCCTATTAAATGTTCCGTTGTTACGTTTATTGTCCATGAAAAAACAAACCCTTCTTATCTTAAATTTTAAATCATATTAGCAAAGCACTTCTTTGAATGCCTATAAACGATTTATTTCTATTCGCACATTATACCACAAAAAAGCTAGCCGAAGCTAGCTAAATCACATTATATTTACAGTAAGCGTGCGTCAAGTTTTTGCATTTTTCACTGCCACCCTACTTCATTCAGCACTTGACCTAAACCAAACTACCTTTTTCCTTTATCATAAACTTCACCTAACGCTTTTGGCGCAGCTGTGTTTTTAGAAGTGAAGGCTAATACCACTAACGTCACGATATAAGGAATCATGCGATAGAAGTGACCTGAGATATTCGGCAAGAAATCAATAGCCGAGTGACCAGCAGCAATGGTTTGTAATAACCCGAAGAAGAAAGCTGCAAAAATAATTTTGATTGGGTTCCAACCACCAAAAATAAGAACCGCTAAAGCTAAAAATCCATATCCTGAAACCGAGCCACTAAAAATGGTTGAAATTGGAATGATGAAAACAAGACCACCAAGCCCGGCAAGAGCACCAGAGATTAATACACCTGCGTAGCGCATTCTAACGACGTTAATTCCTACTGAATCGGCAGCACCAGGATGTTCACCACACGCTCTTAAACGTAATCCAAACTTTGTTTTATAAAGAACAAAAGAACCGACAGCCATTAGGAAGAACCCAAAAAACGTGGTGATATAAGTGTTTTGAAAAAACATTCGTCCAATAACAGGAATACTTCCTAACAACGGTACACTTTCTATTCTAAATTGATTGACAAAGTGCACGTTTTGTGTCCCAGTTAAGATTCTAGCAAAATAAACGGCAAAAGCATAACCAAACATATTAATCGCTGTACCGCTGATGATTTGATTCGCTCGTAAGTTAATGGCAGCGTATGCATGGAAGAAACTAACAACAATACCAGTCAGAACCGAGACAAGGATGGCAATTAGTAAGATTGGCAATCCAGGAAGACTCTCTTGAAACATAGAAATCACAATAATACCACTAAAAGCGCCCATAATCATTTTTCCTTCAAGTGCAATGTTAATAACGCCAGATTTTTCAGAAAATAGGCCACCAAGTGCAACAATCATTAACGGAACCATGAAAAACATCGTTTGTTGAATAATAAGATAAAATATCTCCAAAGTCATCGCGATTCCTCCTTTGGTTTCATAAATCGAGTTGATTTATCCATTAAGAATAATTTCATTAAGCTAACAAAAGCACAGAAGTAAATAATAATTGAGATTACCATTTCAATTAATTGTACTGAGAATCCAAACACCTGCATACGCGTTCCACCAAGGAACAGATACGAAATCAACGTTCCGGAGAAAATAATGCCCAGTGGGTTGTTAAGCCCTAAGAAGGCAACCGAGATTCCCATAAATCCTTCTGGTGCTAACACATCAACCGTGCTCATCGACAAGCCTGTTCCTACTAAATAATTTAAAGCGCCTCCAAGTCCGGCTAGCACACCACAGATAACCATTGAAATCACAATGTTTCTATTTTGGTTAATCCCAGCATACTTTGCTGCGTCTTTGTTAAATCCACATGCTTTTAATTCGTAACCAAACGCAGTTTTTTCTAAAACAATATAAATAATGATGGCAGTTACAATGGCAATGATAATACCAATATTAATGTGTGACGATCGCATACCATCAGTGAAAATATTTTGTAATCCAAAATTTGGCAAAACTGAACTGTCAGGCATACGTGTTGTTGTTCCACGTCCTTGGTCAAAAATCGGATTAAGAAGATAGCGTCCTCTAAAGCTTAATCCGTTCATGATTAAAAAGTTAACCAAAAACATGGCAATGTAGTTTGTCATGATGGAAGAAATAACTTCATTAACATTTCGGAATGCTTTAAGTAAACCTGGAATTGCTCCCCACAAACCACCAGCAACCGCTGCTCCAACAATCGCCAATAAAATACGCAAGGCTGGTGGTAGATGTGTGAATTCAACACCGATATAGATGGCAACAAAACTACCGATTGTAAACTGCCCGCTTGCACCAATGTTAAACAACCCAGTTTTAAACGCAAAAGCAACCGATAGTCCCGTCAAAATAACTGGCGTTGCTAGCAACAAAACATCTCCAATGTTTCTCATTGATGAAAAGCCAAACGTTAGAATGGTGTTAAATGCAGGCAATGCCTGTTCTGCATCACTGACAAACAAAATCATTAAGCCAATTAAAAGCCCAATAATAACAACTAAAATCGACGATAAAATGTCTGCTAATCCTTCTTTTTTCATGATGACATCACCTCTTTTTTAGCACCTGACATATAAAGACCTAATTCTTGGAACGTCGTCTCTTTTGGATCAACATCTGCAACAATCTCCCCTTCATACATCACGAGAATGCGATCGGAAACGTTCATAACTTCCTCAAGTTCTAAAGAAATCAAAAGAACCGCCTTTCCTTCATCGCGCTGCCTCAAAAGCTCTTTATGCACATACTCAATCGCCCCAACATCAAGCCCACGTGTCGGCTGCACAGCAACTAGTACTTTTGGGTCACGATCAATTTCTCTTGCTAAAATAACTTTTTGTTGATTCCCACCAGACATTGATCTTGCCTCTGTGACCTCTCCTTGCCCCGAACGGATATCAAAACGCTCTATTAATCCTTTTGCATACTCAGAAATCGCATTGAATTTTAAGAACCCACGCTTCTGAAAATCTTTTTTGTAATAAGTTTGCAAGATGGCGTTCTGTGCTAATGTGTAGTCTAGAACAAGTCCGTGCTTATGACGATCCTCTGGAATATGCGCAAGTCCCTGCTCAGTCCGCTTCCTAATACTCATATTTGAAATGTCTACACCATCCAGCATTATTTCACCCTCATCAGGCTTATCAAGTCCCGTTAACGCATAAACCAGATCGGTTTGACCATTCCCTTCAATGCCAGCCACACACAAAATTTCACCACGCCTTAGCTCAAACGAAATATCCTTCAATTTTGCTTTCGCGTCAACCTCATCTTTTTTGTTTAAATTCTTCACAGTGAGCACCGTGTTCGAAATATTAGGAGCATTCTTTTCTAACGACAGTGATACCTTGCGACCAACCATCATTTCTGACAGTTCTTCCTTTGAAGTTTCTGCCACTTCAACCGTTCCAATGTACTTTCCTTTTCTAAGGATGGTACATCTATCAGCAACTTGCTTAATCTCATCGAGTTTATGCGTAATAAATAAGATGGATTTCCCTTCTTTAGCCATATCTTGCATCGTTTGCATCAGCGATTCAATTTCTTGCGGCGTTAATACAGCTGTCGGCTCATCAAAGATTAAAATTTCATTGTCGCGGTAAAGCATCTTTAAAATTTCCACACGTTGTTGCATCCCAACGCTAATGTCTTTAACTTGCTTATCAACATCAATATCAAAATGATACTTTTCTGATAACGACACTACTTTTGCACGAGCCTCGTCCATTTTTAAAACACCACTAGCTGTTGTCTCTACGCCAAGAACGATATTCTCTAGCACAGTGAAATTATGAACGAGTTTAAAATGTTGATGAACCATTCCAATTCCTAATTTGTTCGCATCTCCTGGACCATTGATCGTTACTTCTTCGTTATTGTGAAAAATATTCCCTTTCTCAGCTTTGTAAAGTCCGAACAACACGCTCATCAAAGTTGATTTCCCCGCACCATTCTCACCTAAAAGAGCATGAATTTCCCCCTTCTTTAATTGCAAAGTGACATCGTCGTTGGCAATGATGCCGGGAAACTCTTTCGTTATACTGCGCATTTCTATCAGGTACATAACGCTGACCTCCTTCTTACTAATTAGAAAAAAGGACCACACAAGGTGGTCTTTTTCTTCGGTTAGCTAATGACCATTAGTCTAATACGTTAACTGTTACTAAAGTTGTCGTAATGTCATCCATGTCGGTACTTGCATTTACAACGATGTCACCGTTTGCTAATAAAGCAAAGATAGCATCATACTGATCTTGAGTGAAGTTTTCAAATCTTGCAGTACCCATTGGTAAAGAAACACCATCAATTGCTGCATTAAACATTAATTCACGTCCACCATTGAAGTTTCCAGCATTGAAATCATTTAACATGTCATAAACAGAAATCTCTAGACCTTTAACCGCAGAAGTGATAACAGTAGATGAATGTTCTGACTGATCAACATCCACACCAATGACGATGCCACCTTCTTGTTCAGCAGCAGCCATTACAGAACCACCAGCACCACCAGCAGCAGCAAAAATAACTTCTGTTCCACCAGCAAACATGAACACAGCCTCAGCTTGTCGCTCAGGAGTTGGTGCAAATCCACCTAAATAAGTGAAGTTTATCGTGATGTCACCTGCAGCTAATCCTAAAGACTCAGCAGCGTGATCAGCACCTTGAATGAATCCATGACCAAAACGAATTACGGCAGGAACTGGAAGTCCACCCATAAATCCTAAATCTGTGAATCCTTCCATCACTGCAGCGTAACCAGCTAAGAAACCAGCCTCTTCTTCTGCATAATGAATCGCAACAACATTATCTTCTATACGCACACCCGTATCTCCATGTCTTGGTGAAGCATCTAATAAGATAAACGTTGTATCAGTGAAGATTTCCTGAGCTTCATACAGTGCTACCTCGAAGTGGAACCCAGGTAAAACTAAAACATCAAAACCATCATTAACTGCATCTTGAATTAAATCAATACGCGCCTCATCACTTGCCTCATGTGGCTGGAAGAATAATGCATGATCTTCAACATTTAATCCTAAAGACTCATAGAAACGAGTGATTCCGTCCCAAGCTCCTTGGTTAAATGAACCATCATCTAAGATTGAATCATCAGAGTGAGCAAGTAATGCAACACGCACGACCTCTCCAGCTTCCACTTCATCCCCATTCTCCTCCTCATCGCCGTTTACTTCTTCGTAATCCGCCTCATCTGCCGGCGTATCATCGTTATCGTTCCCACACGCTACTAAAATAAATAAGAATGCAAAAGCAGCGATTAGCAGTTTAAAATATTTTGATTTCATCATCATTATTTCTCCTTTTTTTTCGTTATTTCCAAAGCCAGAATGTAACCCCTATCTTTGAATAAATTACTTTTCAATTCTAATACATTTTAGGCGGTTTGTAAAGGTTTTTTTTGAATTTACAACGACAATCCAAAAAGTTTCCAAAAAGCGCTTGTAATTAAATAATCATTGGATTAAAATAGTACTAGTTAGTTATGAAAGCGAGTTGATACAATGAACGACAACGATTTGGTTAAACTAGCCTTTGATGCCAAGGAAAAATCTTATTCACCCTACTCTCAATTTCAAGTGGGGGCTGCGCTACTAGCAAAAAACGGAGACGTTTATACCGGCTGCAACATCGAATCAGCCTCTTATTCGCCAACCAATTGCGCAGAACGAACGGCATTTTTTAAAGCCGTGTCGGAGGGTGTGACTGATTTTGCTGTCATCGCGGTGGTTGGTGGACAAAAAGGGGCTGAAGTTGGTTTATGCTACCCGTGTGGTGTGTGCCGGCAAGTAATGGCAGAGTTTTGCGACAGTGATTTCAAAATTATCATGGCCGATGCGAAAGGTGAGAAACACGTCTGCACATTAGATGACATCTTACCTTATCGGTTCGGACCAAGCGATCTACAAGGAGGTCACTCATGATTAGAATGTACGATATCATTCAAAAGAAAAAAGAAGGCAAAGCCTTAACCACAGAAGAAATTAATGCGATGATCGACGGCTTCACCAAAGGCGAAATTCCAAATGAGCAAATGTCCGCTTTTGCCATGGCGGTGTACTTCAAAGGCATGACCCTTGAAGAAACGTCTGCGTTAACCATAGCGATGGTGCATTCTGGCGATACGATTGATCTTTCCGGCATTGACGGCTTTAAAGTGGACAAACATTCAACCGGTGGTGTTGGGGATAAGACCTCGTTTATTCTCATGTCGATTGTCGCATCACTCGGGATTAAAGTACCAAAAATGTCAGGGCGCGGGCTTGGACATACCGGTGGGACGTTAGACAAAGCCGAAGCGATCCCGGGTGTGAGAATTGAATTAGAGCTCGATGAATTTCAAAGAATCGTAACGGATACAGGTGCATGCTTAGCTGGACAAACCGGGGAGCTAGCGCCAGCGGATAAAAAGCTTTATGCACTTCGTGATGTCACGGCGACCGTAGATAATATTTCTTTAATCGCAGCGAGTATTATGAGTAAAAAGATTGCTTCGGGTGCAGACGGTATTGTTCTCGATGTTAAAACGGGGAGCGGTGCGTTCATGAAGTCCTTTGAAGACTCGCTGGCTTTAGCGCAAGCGATGGTGGCGATTGGACAGGCGAACGGGCGCAAAATGGCCTCGCTCATTACCGATATGAACGTGCCTACGGGTTATAGCATTGGTAACGCATTGGAAATTATCGAAGTCATTGAGGTTTTGAACGGTGCAGGGCCGACGGATTTACGGGACTTGTGCTTAGAACTGGCGGCGAATATGGTGCATTTAGCAACAGATACGGCGATTGAAGCGTGTCGTGAGCAGGTGCAGACTCAGCTTGAAAGTGGGGCTGCGTTTGAGAAATTTGTAGAAATCATTGCGGCTCAGGGTGGTGACGTGCGGTATTTGCATGATGTGAGTTTGTTTGCGGAAGCCGGGATTAAGCATGAAATTATCGCACCGACGACGGGTTATATTGCACATATGAACGCCGAAGGATGCGGGTTGGCTTCGTGTATGTTAGGTGCCGGCAGACAAACGATGGACGATGTGATTGATTATCGTGCAGGAATTGTGTTAAAATCAAAAACCGGCGACTTTGTTCATGCAGGCGACGTGTTGGCGATCTTCCATACGAATAAGGCGGATAGCATCGCCTCCGCAGAAGAACTTTTCTTAAAAAGCTTTGAATTTACAACCTTAAAAGCAGATGTCCCGCCCTTGATTTATGCTCGCGTCACAACGGATTCAGTTGACATTTTGAAATAATAGTATTTGCAAAGGAGAGAGATTTTTATGAAGCTATTGATCATTAATGGAACACCTAAGTTAGACGGCGTTTGCTATTCGTTCGTGGAAGCCGCGGAAGAAATCGCTGCGGAACTTTCGGTTGATTTTGAAACGATTCGCTTATCCAGTGAAAGATTGATGAAGTGTATCATGTGCGACGGCGGTTGGGGAATTTGCTACAAAGAACACCGCTGCATCTTCGGCGAGAAAGACGGTTTCACGGCGTTGCAAAAGAAAATGGCAGAAGCCGATTTATACGTCTATATCACGCCGGTTTATTGGGGCGAAATCAGTGAAGAAATGAAAATTTTTATCGACAAGTTGCGCCGCTGTGAAGCGACCAAGCAATGGGATCGCAACGAGCCAAAACCCGTATCGTCTCATAAAGGAAAAGGGAGCATCTTAGTCGCATCAGCTGGTGGCGGCGGCGGTGGCACATTGTCTGCGCTTGAGCAGTTAGAACGTGCAGTTGTGCAAATGGGCGGTGATGAATGGCCACGCGAACAAGACGGCATTTTCGACTACATCGCGGTCAACCGCTGGAACCAGTCGTACAAGCGTGATACTCTGAAATCAGCGATCAGCGACTGGGTGGCGATTTACCGTGGCGAAAAAACAGCGCCTGATATGAATAAAGGGGTAAATGAGCGGCGAGAATAGCGTACTAATACGCAAGCCATCGAGAAAACGATAATATTTTTGAATTTACGATCATTTCCCCTTTAAATTACCCCCATAATTACTCACGAAATTTCATTCTGCCACTTTCTCTTTTGAAATAGGACTATAGTGGCAGAAATCGACATTTAGCAAGTGTCAAACCCTTTTAAATCGGGTTGAAAATAAAATTATTTCCATATTTGGCGAAAAACAATTGCCGATATGCCACTTTTTCTTTTAAAATAAGGGTTCAGGGGCAGAACAAGATCCAAAAGGAGAATTTGAAATGAAAAAATACACATTAGACCAATTAGCACGCATGATTGACCATACGATTTTAAAGGCAGAGGCGGTGGATGCGGACATTGCGCGATTATGCGAAGAGGCGAAGAAGTATCACTTTGCATCGGCGTGCTTTAATCCGGTGAAAGCATCGGTTGCGGGGCCGCTACTAAAAGGAACAGATATCATGGCGTGTTCGGTCGTTGGGTTCCCACTGGGGCAAAACACGATCGAAGTGAAGATTTTCGAAACGGAAGATGCGCTTAAAAACGGGGCGACTGAGATTGACTACGTGATCAACGTTGCGAAAGCTAAAGAAGGCGACTGGGATTATCTAAAACGCGAAATGGCAGAAATCGTTGCCGTTTGTAACCAGGCGGGCGCCCTTTCAAAGGTTATCTTTGAAAACTGCTATTTAACGAAAGAAGAAATCGCCAAAATGTGCGAAATCGCAAGCGAAGTGAAGCCAAGCTTTGTTAAGACTTCAACGGGAACAACTTCGAGTGGTGCAACGGTGGAAGATGTCGCGATGATGGCTGAGCTAACACCAGACGAAGTGGAAGTAAAAGCATCAGGCGGTGTCCGCACAGCTGATACGTTCTTAGAAATGCTAAAAGCCGGCGCAACTAGAGTCGGAGCATCAGCAGGTATCGCGATTATTGAGGAATTAAAAGAACGCTACTTCGCTAATGGTGAAGAATATTTGGAGATTTAACAGGAGGTGACAGCTTTGTCAAAAAGAGCAGTGTTAATCGTATTAGATAGCGTTGGTATCGGGGAGCTTCCTGATGCCGCTGACTACGGGGATGTTGGGTCTAATACGTTGTTAAATATTAAAGAAAAAATGCCGGAAATGGTGTTGCCGAACCTGTGCAAAATGGGTTTGTCGAATATTGATGGTGTGGAAAAGTTGGGGAATGTAGAAGAATTATTCACAGGAAGCTGTGGGAAACTAGCTGAAGTTTCGCTTGGAAAGGACACAACGACGGGCCATTGGGAGATTGCTGGGCTAAAAGTTGAGCATCCGTTCCCGACTTATCCACAGGGATTCCCACAAGACCTGATCGCAGCCTTCGAGGAAAAAGTCGGGCGCAAAGTGATCGGGAATTGCGTGGCTTCCGGAACCGAAATCATTGACCGATTAGGCGATGCGCATGTCGCAACGGGTGACCTGATTTTATACACTTCGGCTGATAGTGTGTTCCAAATCGCAGCGCACGAGGACGTGGTACCCATCGAAGAACTGTGGCGCATTTGCGTCATTGCCCGGGAAATGTTGGTTGATGATTGGAACGTATCACGCGTCATCGCACGTCCCTTTATCGGCGAATCCGGAAACTGGCAGCGAACAGCCAACCGCAAAGACTACTCGGTCGCCCCCTTCGCCAAAACGATGCTCGACCACATCAAAAAAGCCGAGCTAGACGTCCACGCCATCGGGAAAATCAGCGACATCTACGCGGGGCAAGGGATCACCCAATCCACGCCAACAAAGGATAATATGGCAGGTGTCGATGCAACCCTCGCACACCTGCAAACAGAAAGTACCGGGCTCATCTTTACGAACTTAGTAGATTTCGATTCTGTCTACGGGCACCGCCGCGACGTGCCAGGTTATGGGCAAGCACTGATGGACTTTGACGCGAGACTCCCGGAAATCACGGCCGCGCTAAGACCAGATGACCTCTTGATCATCACCGCGGATCACGGCTGTGACCCAACGTTCAAAGGAACCGATCACACGCGCGAGTACGTCCCACTTCTGGTCTATGGCGATAAGATCCGGGCTGGGATTAATCTAGGCACCAGATCGACGTTCTCGGATATCGGGAAAACCATCCTTGATTATTTAGGCGTCGACGGGGATATCGGGGGGGAAAGTTTTTTACAAGAGGTTATAAAATAAACATACTAATTATGGAGTTGATCAACTATGAGTCAAGCAAAAACATTACCAACGGCACACATTGAGGCACTGGAGGGCGAAATCGCAAAGACGGTTTTGATGCCAGGCGATCCGCTACGTGCGAAGTTTATTGCAGAGAATTTTTTGGAGGACGTGACCCAGTTTAATGGGGTGCGTAATATGCTAGGTTTCACGGGGACGTACAAAGGCGTGCGTGTTTCAGTGATGGGTTCAGGTATGGGGGCCGCTTCGATCGGGATTTATTCTTACGAGCTGTTCGCGTTTTATGGGGTGGAGAACATTATTCGCGTCGGAACAGCTGGCGGACTTGGCGGCGGTGTTGAGCTGAAAGACGTGGTGATCGGGATGGGCGCGTGTACGGACTCGAACTTCTTGTACCAGTTTGAATTTGCCGGACACTACGCACCGATTGCTAATTACGAGTTGCTGGCAGCCGCGGTGGAGTCGGCGAAAGAGCTGGGCACCAAAGTCAAAGTCGGGAACATCATGACCAGCGACGTGTTCTACAACGACCATTCAACGGCTTACGATTCATGGATCAAGATGGGCGTGCTAGCGGTCGAAATGGAAGCGGCAGCGTTATACTCGAACGCTGTAAACCTTGGAAAAAGAGCTCTTGCTATCTTAACCGTCTCAGACATGCCACTCACTGGCGAAGCGACAACGGCGGAAGAACGCCAAACGACCTTTACCGAAATGTTGACGGTGGGTCTCGAAACGGCAGCGAAATTTGGGTAAGTAAAGGTTTATAAACTATTTAAAACTGTCTGCAAATCATGACTTCTCATGTAAAGCAGACAGTTTTTTTTCTCAAAGGTAACAACAACAGCTTTAATCAGTTTACAAAGACTTTATGTTGTTTTTAGCACCGAGCTGGGGTAAAGAACAACAGCTTTGATCGGTTTACAAAGACTTTATGTTATTTTTAGCATCGAGTTGGGGCAAGGAACAACAGCTTTAATCGGTTTACAAAGACTTTATGTTGTTTTTAGCACCGAGCTGGGGTAAAGAACAACAGCTTTGATCGGTTTACAAAGACTTTATGTTGTTTTAACGTTGCTTCACTGACACAGTGCACAAAAAACATATTTTCATTACATTCACTCCTTGATTATTCGGTTCCCCATCTATCAAACAGGTCATTCTCAATATCAAGCGCATCTAACACTTTCCCGATCATAAAGTCAATTAAATCATCAATCGTTTCTGGTTTGCTATAAAACCCAGGACATGCTGGAAATACCACGCCACCTGCCTGTGTCAGCTTCAACATATTCTCCAAGTTAATCGTGTTCAGCGGTGTCTCACGTGCAAGGACGATCAGTGGTCGACGCTCTTTCAGGCAAACATCCGCTGCTCGGATTAGCAAATTAGAAGAAATCCCGTTCGCAATCTGAGCGAGCGTGCCCATCGAACACGGGGCGATCACCATGCCGTTTGTCTGATACGATCCGCTTGCTATCGCAGCAAAGAAATTATCAACGTCTTCGTGAATAATGCTGGCTCCCTTGGCATTAAGGTTGTTAATAAAATCTTTTAACACGTGATTGGTTTCGTAAGTCAACACCTTCTCAGCGGTCTTAGTCGCCACCACATGAATCTTAAAATCATTTTTAGCCAGTTCTTCGATCAATCTCAAGCCATAAATGCTCCCGCTCGCCCCTGTAATTCCTACCGTAATCGTCTTCATTTCCCATTCCACCTCATCTATTCATTTCATATGTTGATCAATTAATATACCTTGCTTCAGTTCTGCTATAAAATCTTCAGCAAATAAATTAGCTTGCTTAAACAATTCACTAGATCCAGGTAGATAGCACATTGACTTATTCAGTATATTCGATTCAATGTATTTAATTGTTTCAAGCAAAGTTTGACCTCTTATTGAGCCAGTTATCAGGCATTTTGTAACCATATAAACCTTTCCACCTTCAAGTAGATGGGCATCATGTAATATTTTTCCCTCAATACTTTCAGGAACTTCGGCTCTTTGTGACTCATATGCAATTTTTACTATCTGGCATATTTCTTCTTCGGGAAATCCTTGCTCACTCAACCATGACCTAACATCATTTTCATGAGAATAAATGAAGCCATGGAAATAAGTTGCAAAAGTTAAATGCTCCAGATTTATCTCATAGGAAGTCATATCGAGAATTTTGCTTACCCATTTTTCAACAAGCTCAATATGCCACATATTATGCATAATGTCTTTATCTTCATAATACGGCTGAACAAATTCAATCAGCTTAATCTTATCCATTTGTCTCACCTCAACTCAATGATTTGACTAATTATTTCAATTTTTCTTTACAAACACGTATCTGTATGCTAAACTTAACATACAATAAAAAGCGGAGATGTAGCGGTGAACTACAAACTCCTACGGCCATTAAAGACAGTGGCAGACTATTGAAAGAAAAAATAACCACTAGTCCGCAAAGCTTAGACGGTTATTTTTTCTGTGTTAAGTGAATGTATGTTAATAAACCGATAATGAATGTTCCAAATGCGAACATCACTACAAGTGTTTCAGACACAGTCATGTGAACTTCCTTTCGAGGTTGTCCACCTTAAAACAAATAATCATATTAAGGCATCCCTCCTTGTCATAAATCATCGGGTAAACACCTACCCTCCTTACTCCAATTTGTTCCGCCACCGTCTTAAACTTCCATAAGAATATTATATCATAAGTCGACATGAGAGTCGATTTTTTTCATTGTTTTAATTAAATTTCTATCTCAGAAATCAATTGTGCTTCAAATTGTTTCATAAACGCAATCCGTTCCTCAGCCCACGCACGAGCTTGCGGTGTATTCATCAAATCTGCTAAGCGATATAACTTTGCATGAAAATGGCCAATCATCGTATCATTGCTCGTATCTCCCGTGACATAAATCGCAGGCCGCCCGCTCACAGCGCCGTACATAGCCGTTCGAATAATTGCAACTGCACCAACCGCTTCTAACCGATCTGCGTCTTGCACAATTTTCCCCTCTAAGCAATCGGCGAAAATCCCGTGTTGTCCCTTTCTGAAAGACATGTTTTCGATGATGAAGAAAACTTGATTAATAAAGTCAGCCGAATAAGCAAGATTGCTCAGAAACTCAGTTAACTCCTTCTTCGCAACCGAAACATCAACCGCCACTTTATCGTCGATTAAATCATGAACTAACCCCGCTACGCAACACAGCTCACCATCAGCATTAGGGTTATAAAACAAAAGCTTCATCACATTGTTATAAACACGCATCGAATGATCAGCACCATGCCCATCAACATTCCCTTCCAAGCAATCAGAAATATACTGAACAACCTTATCAATTCTCTCCCGTTTCATCAGCCACTTCTCCTACAGCACCAAAATATCCACCAAGCTAAACACCATAAACACAATCCCGATAATCTCATTCACATTATAAGAAGCAATGGTCGCGCGCGTCAAATTATCCGGTTTCACAATCGCATGCTCATACATCAACAACACACCCACAATCGTAATCGCCGCAAAGTACAATCCCCCCAATATCGGCGCTAAAATCCCTGCTACAACAAGTGCTACAACCGCCACAACATGCAATCCGCTTGAAATCCAAAGCGCCCTTTTAATCCCAAAGCGAGCGGGAATCGAAAAAATCCCATTCGCACGGTCGTGATCAAAATCTTGTGTCCCGTAAATCGTATCAAACCCCGCCACCCAAGTCGCATTTGCGATAAACAAAGCAATCGGTACAAAGATCGCATTGTCATAACGTAGTGCATAAAGCAAATACGCCGCTGCACCAGAAAAATCAAAGCTACTCAGTGCTGCAAACACCGCGGTTAGTCCCCCGAAATTACCAGTCACAGCCAACCAAGCACCTAACGGAGCTAAGCCACACGTAATTCCCAAAATAATATGACACAACCAAGTAAATCGTTTCGTATAAGAATAAGCTAACATCATAAGCAAAGCGAGCGGCGATAACATCCCACACAACGGATTGATCAACCACGCACTCACAACCATCACCACAAAACAGGCAGCGGCAAACAGCAACGCTTCACTTTTTCTCATGCTCCCCATCGGAATCTGTCGCGTCGCTGTCCGTGGATTCGCCGCATCAATCTCAGCATCAATCACCCGATTAATCGCATTAGCCCCAGTACGCGCAGCTAGCAATGCAATCAAAATCAACGCAAACTCCCATATACCTAGCAATGCCCCACCAGTTGCTAAGAGTAGCGAAACCAGCCCAAACGAAAGCGAAAAAATCGTATGCTTAAACATCACGAGCGTCCCGTATTCTTCGATTTTTTTTAATAGTTTATTCATAGTTTAATTTTCCTTTTTATCTCCACTATCACCTAATAGATCTAACTCCAACGCATTCTGCGGAGATATCATTGATTTTCCAGAGTGAAGTTCATATTGTTCACGTGCCGCTTTTGCTACACTCCCACCTTGCTTATTGGTTAATCCAATTTTCAGAGTAACCTTTCTTCAAATACGTTTCAAAAGCTCTGTCAATGGCAAGCTCTGGATCTGCCATTTCGTCTAAACGCTCACTACCTACTTGTGCCAACCAGAGCTTAAATGGCTCTGCTTTTTTTGATGGGATAGATTGGATAAGGCGGAAAAGTTGCTCTGTATCAAGCACATCTGTCATCCTCATTTTTCCATCTGGAGCTAACATTTTCAACTGTCCGATTTTATCGGACAGTTGACTTCCTTCTGCTTTTAGCTTTAATTTCAAGTCATTCCAATATTTTCGCGGTCGATCTGTTTCCGACAAAATCTCACAAACATCCACCACAGAAAAATACCATTTTTCTTCCGCTTCATCCCAATGGGTCCTAACTTTCTTATCCTCAAATATCTTCAATTTACTGTTATCCATTTCAACACATCCCATTTTTATTGTCATTGTTTCATTATAACAGTTTATTAGATTTTATTCAACACTCTTCATTCATCAATCCCATACTCATCCCAACGCCTTGTCACCAATTCCTTAATCTCGTCACTCATCACAATGTCATCTGGCCAATCACGCTGATATCCCTCAGCCTCAAGCTTCTTCGTCGCATCAACACCCAAGCGCCAATACCCATCAACCTCACTATAAACCAAATCACGCTTGGCATCAATGTTATTAAACACCTTCCAAGCCACAGTCGGCAAATCTCGAGCTTTAACATTACCATCAACCGTCACAACTAACTTCGCTTGCTTAAACAGTTCCAAACGCCACAACTCTTCAATCAACGTCTTCCCACGATGCGCGCGCTTCTCACCAAGCTTCACAATCACCGCTTGCTTCTCACCAGCTGAACCCAACACATGAACATCTTCAATCTCAGGGAACCTACGCTTCACCACATCCACATCTGCCAACCGTCTATTCACAAACTTAAACGCATCCACACACACATGCCGATCAGCTAAATGCTGTTCTGCCGAACGCTTCGTCGTCGCATCAACCCCCAAGCGATGCCCATAACGCGGCAAATCCGATGCATGATCTAGCGCATCCAGCGCCCCCTCACTAATCACCAAATCCTCTTTCATACACGTATTCCCAAACACTTGCACAGCAACCGCCTTCAAATCATACGGGTCAACACCAGCATCCACGACAATAATCATCTTCGTGTACATCATCTGCCCCATCCCCCACAACGAATTCATCATCTTACGCCCATGCCCTGGGAACCTTTTATCAATCGACACAATTGCACAGTTATGAAACACACCCTCAAGCGGCAAATTCAAATTCACAATCTCCGGAAACATCATCTGCAACAATGGCAAGAAAATCCGCTCCGTTGCCTTCCCTAAATAACAATCTTCCATCGGCGGCTGCCCCACAATCGTCGTCGGATAAATCGCATCTTTCTTATGTGTGATACACGTCACATGAAACGCCGGATAATCATCAGACAACGAATAATAGCCCGTGTGATCCCCAAACGGCCCCTCCAGACGCAGCGCCTCGTTCACATCCACGTACCCCTCAATAATAAATTCCGCATCCGCCGGCACGTAAATATCGTTCGTTTTCGACTTCACCATGCGTACGTTCTTCTTACGCAACCAGCCAGCAAACATCATCTCATCAATCAATTTTGGCAAAGGGGCTGTTGCCGCATACGTAATCGCCGGATCACACCCAAGCGCCACCGAAACCGGCATTCTCCCGCCAATCTTACGGTATTTTTCATAAATTTGACGACCATCCTTATGCAAATGCCAATGCATCCCAGTGGTCTTCGCATCAAAAACTTGCAACCGATACATCCCCGTGTTTTGTGTCCCCGTTTCCGGATCCTTCGTCATAACAAGTGGCAAAGTAAAGAACTTCCCACCATCCAAAGGCCAACACTTTAACACAGGCAAATCGTTCAGATTAGGATCCATGTTCACCACTTCCTGGCACGCCCCACGACGCCAGCGACTCTTTATCGGAAACACATTAAGCATGCGCAAGCCTACCGGGATTTTCTTAAACAACTTTCGAATCCCAAGATACGACTGCACATCCACCAGATCTTTAATCGCAGCACCAATGTCATCCAAATGCTCCACCCCAAGCGCCATGTTCATACGCTTATACGTCCCCATCGCATTAATCAAAACCGGGAACTGCGATCCCTTCACGTTCTCAAATAAAATTCCAGGCCCTAATTTCTTAGACACCCGATCCGCAATCTCTGTGATCTCAAGCTCAGCGTCTACTTCTACTTTGACGCGCACAAAATCAGCACGTCCCTCTTTTTCAATCACTCGAATAAAGTCATGTAAATCCTTGTATGCCATATCCCTAACCTCCTCGCATTACGTTTTCTTCCATCTATTTCGTATTTTGCTAATGGCGATCGCAAGCAAATTATTAACCTCTCTAATACGTAAAAACACTAGCAACACACCGTAAATGCCAATCCCAAAAACAGCAGCAACCAATAAAGCTAACGTCGCATTGAAATCCTCAAGATACTGATAAACAAAATACGCACCGTAAGCCATCAACACCGAAGCACCTACAATTTTATTTAACGAAATCACCGTGTCCCTCAACCGGAGACTTCCAATTTTGCGTCGCAGTAAAACAAACAACAACGCCAATCCGATCATCGCTGACACACTCGTTGCCAACGCCAAACCGATAATCCCAATCAAAGCAATAAATACAAAGTTCAACACCACATTAATCACAACCGTCACAACCGAGACGATCATCGGTGTTTTCGAGTCGCCTAACGAAAAGAAAACACGCGACAAAAGTTGCGTCATGCCGTCACCAAATAGGAAGAAAATATAAAAGAATAACAAACTAGACGTAAGCAAGATCGCTTCTGTATCAAACGCACCACGACCAAACAACAACGTAATCACCGGTTGCGCAAATAAAAGCACCGCTGCAATGACAGGAATAATAAACAACCCCATTCCCACAATCGACTCTGCCAAAGAATCCTTTAATTGTGGCATATCGCCAACCGCTGACTGTTTAGCAATCTTTGGAAACGTCACAACTAAAATAGACGTGACAAAAATGCCCGAAATTGCCGTGGTCGTTCTGGTTGCATAGGCCAAAGCGGAAATGGCTCCCGCTCCAAAACGAGAGGCTAAATTTTTATCAATCATGATCCCGATTTGCAACGCGGTGTTCGACAAAATAATCGGAAGAGTTAACACGATTAAATTGCGAATGGTCGCGTCTTTAAGATCAAATTGAGGCTTTAATTTAAACCCTTGGCGATGAGCTAATATCAACAAATACAAACACTGTATCCCCAAGGCAATCACAGTTCCGATCGCTAACATCTCAACCGATGTGTGAACACTGACCACAATAAATAAAATCGCAATGATATTAAAGGGCAAACCCGATAGCGAAGCAAGCAAAACCTTTTCTTTTACTTGCATAAAGCTCTGCAGGATTTGATTCATTCCCATAAAGAAAACAGCAAAAATCGTGATTCTCGTCAACACCACCGTTAATGCCATCGTAGGCGCATCAAAACCGGAAACAAATAACGGGGCAATTTGCGGCATGAAAAAATAGGAAACGACGAGGATTAACAGACAGATCGTGCACGTCAGTCCCATCACCTTGTTGGTAAAGGCCTTCTTTGTCACAGCGTCTTCTTCGAGGTTTTGGTAAGCTGGCACATAGCTGGTCGCCAAAGAAACAATCACAAAGGTTACAATGATCGTTGGTATGGCAATCGACATTAAATAAGCGTCGCTGATATCCGATATTCCATAAAAATAAGCAAGGGCTATTTCACGCCCGAGGCCCATGATTCTTGAGACAAACGTTAAGACAATTAACATGATGATGACAAAGTTCATTTTCGTACGACACCTTTCTATTCTAATAGCCATTATAGCAAATTTTTTGTTGCCCTGCCACCTGCGATATGTTAAAATTACTTTTTGTGTGAAAAATAGTAAGGGAGCTTTTAAGATGAAAAACAAATTTAAGATTTTAATGCCAGTAATGGCGATAGCATTGCTTTTTACTTTGGCGGCCTGTAACAACGATGAAGATGGCGCTTATCCAGATGGTTTTGAAATTGAACTGGGTGAATTAACGATTGGTTTGATGCCGTCAGTGGATGCGTTCCCGATTGTCATTGCTTACTACCACGGGTATTTTGAAGATGAAGGGTTAACCGTACATCTTGAGCCGTTCGTTGGGTCGGGGTACCGTGATGCCGCGCTTCAAGCAGGATTATTGGATGGCGCAACGGTGGATCTGGTAGCCGTCGGATTATCTCGTGGCGGCGCGGTGCCACTACAGGCTACGGGCTTAACCTCGGGACGCTTTACGTTAGTCGCGAGTGACGGTTTTGACAGCATTGAAAGCTTAGCGGGTGAGACGGTGGTGATCTCTCAAAACACAGCGATCGATTTCGTTTTGGATCAGATGATTGATTTAGCTGGCGTCGATGCTGATGACATTGAAACACTAGCAATCCCTGCCATTCCAGCAAGGCTAGAATATTTACGTGCTGGCAACGTAGCGGCAGCGCTTTTACCAGAACCGTGGGCATCGGTTGCGTTGGCTGAAGGGTTTGTTGAGATTACGAATACCGTTGAGATTGGCTTTATTCCGTTTGTCATTGCGTTCACAGACGACGTGGTTGAAAACCAAGCCGCTGATATTCAGGCGTTCTATCGTGCCTATGACAGAGCGATCGACTTCTTACGCGACGCTGAGATGGCTGATTATTTCCCTATCATGGTTGAGGTGATTGGCTTTCCAGCTGAGGTAGCTGAGCATTTGATTATGCCGGAGTTTTTCCATAGTAGAATGCCAGAAGACCATGTGGTAGAGGCTGCCATTGCTTGGCTATTGTCGCGAAATCTCATTTCAACGAACGACGAGATGAGCGCCGACGATTTAATTAGCACGGTAGCATTTGATTAGATAGATTAAAAGGAGCGAACTTCACTTTGATCGTGTAAGTCGCTCCTTTTTTTGTGGTAAAAACCTTCCTAGCGAAGATCAATCAGCTGGTGCATCCCTTGATAGCCAAATCGATCAAAGAGGTGAATGGCGTAAACTGAATCTGTAATCGGGAAAATAATCGGCGTAAGTGCGTTTCCTCCTATCATCCAAGCGGTATGATCCGAAGGATCGTAATCAATTGGGTTAATGGCTATCTCCTTAATTAAATCACTACTTGTTATGTCATATTTTCTAAAATATACGTGATCATCGCTCAATGTGACGAGGTGGTTTCTGTTTAGAGATAGCTGTGACTGGTAACTACTAAAATCATCTTCTCTAAGATGCACCATCTCAGTCTGCATCGTTGTAAAATCAAATACAAGCACTTCTCCACGCCTAGCCATTAGCACGTGTGAGCTTGTCTCGTATTGAATGATTTCCCAAATACCCTCGCGTTCAAAACTGTCGATCACCCCTGTTTCTAAGTTAATCACCCCATAAATACTTCTAATATTTGATGCGTCTCCACCCCCGCCTCCTAGACCTTCAACATTAAAATAGAATAAATACTCTGGGCTGATCCGGAATGTTTGTCGCACATCCAGTTCCAATTCAGAAACGAGCGTACGTAATTCACCGGTTGTTACATGATAAGTTTGAAGGGTTGAATAGTCATCAAATATAACTTCCATTGGATTATCAGGGTTTGCTCTTACTCTGCTCGGTGAAAAATACAGGAATAGTTCACTTCCATCGAAAGTGACAGAAACATCGACCCAATATAAATCAACAAAGAATTCCTGATCACGATCATCGATTGGTAGCGAATCCAGTCGATTCAAATCTTGATCAAATATTAAAAACTGAACTTGATAATCATGTTCCGCTTGATCTTCTCTATCCCAATCGACCTCATCAGGGTCAATTAATCCCATGTGTACCAGATGCTGTTGGCTTGATATGCCCACCAACGCAGCGTAGTAACCATTATCAAAATCAAAGACTTCCCCTACCCACGCGTATTCATCTTGCAGAACGTATTCGGTTAGTGTTTGCCCTGTTACTAGATCAACTAGTAAAATCACATTTTCACTTCGTGTCAAATAAGGGATAGCTTCTAAATCAGTGGTGATACCTGTATCATCAAGGATAAGTTCTTGCCTTGATGACTCATTATCATTGAACGTCGCTTCCTTAGATTCACTTGACCCATTAGTTTGACAGCCAGCCAAAAAAGCTACTAGCATGAACAAACTGACTAGTTTAAAACGTTTCATTTTAACACGATCCTTTCTTTTCAATACTAATTAGGCAATTGCGAAAAGGTATTTTTCTCCCTTCACCTATGATATTTCATGCAAAGGGATAAACTGAGTCTGATGCGGGTTAGTTTCGCAATTGCCTACAATACTGATACTATAACAGAGACGAATGTTCTTAAGGAGAGTTTTCAGCTTAATTTAGGCAAGACCTTTTATGTGTGAGTTCAAGTACAAACAATTCGCAAAAAGAACTAGATGAAAGGTCATTTTATAATTTTATATGAGAAATACAGTAAATTAACTTTTTTTGAAATTTACTGCATTTTCGGCATCTCTTACGTGTCATTTAAAAAATAAAAGCGCGTTCTTGAAAAATTTTAATACCTTTGACACCTACAGAATGTCAATGTAAGTAGGTAATGCAGTAGATTAATTTTTTTCGATTTTACTGTGCTTTAGCATTCTAACAGCAATCACCTAATCAACAATCACACAAAAAGGAGCAAACTTCACTTTGAATAGTGAGTCGCTCCTTTTTATTATGACTGCCTCTGTAATAATTGTTCCGTTAATGCTAGCATCATTTTTTTCGATTCGCTCTCAGGCAATTTATTGATTCTAGCCACGGCCTTGTTTGTATACTTCGTCGCGACTTCCTTCGCTTTTTCAACGCCGTTGTACTTTTTAACAAGGGCTAATACTTCATCCGCGTCTTCGTACTGGATATCCCCTTTCTTCTCTAGTAATGGTAAAAACGCCGCTCGGTTTCGCTCCATCGCATAAATTAAAGGCAATGAGTAAACGCCTTGCTTCATGTCCTCTAATACCGGCTTCCCAAGCGTGTTGGCTTCTTGGGTGAAATCTAAAATATCATCGAGGATCTGAAATGCCATCCCAACTTCGTGACCAATTTTTCGCGCATTGATTTTAGCCTGTTTCCCAGCACCACTTAACTCGGCACCCATGTGGCAACTCATCGCAAACAAAGCCGCTGTCTTTCTTGAAATCTGACGCAAATACTGCTTAACCGTCATGTCCGTGTTGTAACGGCTATTCATTTGCTCTAATTCACCGATCAAAACCCTTTCAACGGTCTCTGTGTTAAACTCAACGGTCGATAGGGCGGTGGCATACTTTGATAAAATTTTAAAACACACGCAAAATAAATAGTCTCCTGTATAAAGGGCATACTTAGCGCCGAACTGGCTTTGCACCGTTGGTAAACCTCGCCGTGTTTCAGCTTCGTCAATAATGTCATCGTGAATGAGCGTTGCCATGTGTAGCACTTCAATGCTTGCTGCGACGTGTATCAACTGGTCACGGTCGTAAGTTTCGCCCATTTTTGCCGTAAGTAAAAAGAACGCCGGTCTTAATAATTTGCCGCCAGCATGCAATAAATCTAACACAATTTTTCGTGCTTGCGCATCACGAATCGTAACACTTTCATCAATGACAGTTAATACGTCTGCTAAATCCTTTTTCATATCAGGATATTGATCCCACATTGGGTGTATGTTCATTGTTTTTCTCACCTTTAACACTAGCGTCCCATCGGGGTAGAATATCGAAGCACTAGCTGTTTTTGTTCACTAATATTTTATCTAACGATTGTAATAAATAATTCGCTGCTACACCGGTTGCAATGCCTGATAAGATACCCGCCCCGGTTAGCACAGGTAAATATAGCAATACGTTCCACGTTCCCGCCACGTGGCTGGCTATTAATAGTTGTCCAAAATTATGTAGCGTTGCGCCTGTTACACTAATTCCGATCATGCTAACTAAATTAGGGCCCAGTTTAAACACGCCATACATGCCGACAAAACTCAATGTCGCTCCTGCTGCACTAAATAACAACGTCGACAACGTTCCGCCTAAAAAACTAGCTAACAATACGCGCGTAGCCACAATGGTCATCACGTCTGTGGCTGGTAGCTTAAACAGCGCGATACATGTAATGATGTTAGCTAATCCGAGTTTAGCGCCTGGTGCCATCGTAAACGGCGATGGGATCGCCTGTTCAAGCAAACTAAGCACAACCGCTTGCGCTGCGAGTAGAGCGATGAAGACTAGACGTTGATTTTTGTTGGTTGTCATTCTCAAAACGCTCCTATCGTTAGACTAATGCAATTATATCAAAAAACAGTAGAAAACGAAAGATATTCCCTACTGTTTTACACGTCAGTATAAAGCTGTTAACTGCCTACTCAGCGGCGTTTAATGCAATTTGAACAGCGTTGATGAACGCATTTGAAGTATACGTTGCGCCAGCAATCCCATCAACATCTGCTGACTGCGCATTGATGATAGCAGTTGTTAACGTTGGCACTGCCATGTCATACCAATTATCTGACTCACCATGCTCGGTGACTTCAATGCTTTCAATCGCACCATCAGCAGCAATGGTGACAACGACCTCCATTGGCCCGCCAAAACCTCTTATTTCACTTGTCGCTTCAAACGTTCCAGGAGTGAAATCAGCCGATCCAGCTGCACCACCGTCAGCAGCAGGCGCTCCACCTGCTTGGCTTAAAGCAATCTCAACGGCATTAAGGAAAGCTGTCGATGTATACGTCGCACCACTGACACCGTCAACGTTCGCTGAGCCTGCGTTAATGATAGCATCGGTTAGCGTTGGCACTGCCATGTCGTACCATGCCTCTGATTCACCGTGTTCAGTGACTTCAATACTCTGGATCGCACCATCAGCACCAATTGTGACAACAACTTCCATTGGTCCACCAAAACCTCTTATTTCGCTGGTTGCTTCAAATGTGCCAGCTTCAAACGTCATTGCGGCACTTCCAGACCCAGCAGGTCCAGCGCCATCATCGTCTCTTGTTTGATTCCAAATCGAATCCTCATCGCTTAAGTTACCACAAGCACTTAGTGCGATTGCAGCAACCATTAATACAGGTAAAAAGATTAATTTTTTATTATTTTTCATATTCTTTCGCACCTCAGATTAATCGTTATATAAATACCATTTTTTAACAAATGGGATGTTTCGCCACTTCTTTGCTAGCCATGGACCTACGTAGTAATCTAATGATAACACTTTACCAGCGGCAAAGAAGGCAATACCAGCAAATGGCATCCAGAATTGATGAATGCTAAGACCAACTGTCGCGAGGGCAATAACAGCCCACGCAATGATTCCGATACCAGCTAGTTTTGTAAACAGTCCCGCGATGAGCGCAAGACCAATCGCAAATTCAAACAGAACAATCGACCATTGCCAGAACATTTGATTCGGAATGACAAAGGTTTGCAAGAACGAGTCAACTGGCACCGATCTGAACCACACCATCATGGAATCATTGATAATGTGAACCGTAAAGCGGAAATAATCAAATAGCGAAATGTCCGTCATCGGGAATGGGGCAATCGGACGGAAAGAGCCAGCAATGTCATAGAACATGTCTTGCAAGAGCGGTCCATCTATCCAGCCCATCATAATACGACGATAACCTAAATAACACAAGTAAACACCCGCGATAACCCGCAATGGCACCGTCCAGAACGTTGATGTTTGGTTAGCAAAGTGCCCACCAACAAAGCTACGCTCGTTTCTAATCGTAAAGAACTGTGTCTTGATGTATTTAAATACTTTATTCCAACCAAGCACTTGCACGAAATACATAATGTTAATAAAATGCTTTGCAAACATCGCAAAGAACGATGGCATAACAAAGAATTTCCCAGGCAGACCACCATAAGCAGTCCCGTACCTACCACCAATACAAACCATTGCCCCTTTAAACTTTGGCGCATAGGCTTCACTAGGTTCCCCGCCAAAGATTTCTTTTAAAATATTCTTAGCAATAATCGGCGCACAATGTTCACAATGCTCAACCATTTGTGGGATTGGCTTGTCTTCGCCTTCTGGGATGTAGAACGTATTATCGCCCGCTACGTAAACATTCGGGTGTTGCACTGATCGTAAATGCTTATCCGTCTGAACACGCCCACGGCTGCGCTCTACTAGACCGAGCTCTTCCGATTGCATGACGATGTCAGAACCTTCCGTACCCGTTACCCAAATCACCGTTTCAGATTTCTGAGTGATTGTATTGCCATCGACTTCATAAACTAAGCCATCTTCTTGTACTTCTTTGACAGAAGCGTTATAAATCTGATTGATACCCATCTTCTCCATGCGCCTTACCGAGCGATCAATGGCTTTTTTAGCCAAGAACGGCATTGGTCCAGGCAACATATCCACAATATTAATGTTTAACAATTCAGGATTGATGTGGAATCTTTTACATAAAATTGGTGCCAGCTCTGCCAACTCACCAACCATTTCTACACCCGTAAACCCAGCACCGATAACGAAGAACGTTAATAACTCTCTCTTACGCTCAATGTCTTTTTCAATTGAGGCTTCACGGAACATGCGCATGATATGATCACGCAACACAACCGCCTCTTGGAATGACCATAATGGGAACGTGTTTTCCTCCGCTCCTGGAACACCCCAATAAGTCGTTTTACAACCCGACGCCATAACAAGATGATCGTAATCGTATTGCCCGTTCTCACCGATCAAGGTGTTATTGGCATAATCCGTCTTTACGATATGATCTTGGACAACGTTCACTTTGCGTCCTGCAAAAATTTTCTTTAAATCTAAGCGAATTGCTTCTTCATCCACACGCCAAGCGGCAACTTCATGCAACTCAGTTAACATCGTGTGAAACGGATTCTTATCAATAATGGTGATGTCTGCACCGTCAAGCTTTTTCGCCTTTTTTAATTTTTTCTCAAGCTTTTTGGCGATGAGTACACCTGAATACCCTGCCCCAAGAATGACAACTTTTTTATTTTCAGCCATTTTCGAATTAGCTCCTTCTTTAATTTTATGTGAATCGTGGTTTGATTTTAAATATCATCCCTCATTGTACATGATTATTCCCCATTTGTCCATCCATATTGTGCTACTTTTCCTGTGAACCACATGAAAAACTTAAAGCGTTTAAAAAGTGTTGAATTAACTGTTTTTCTGTGTCAGATAATTTTCTACTAGGGAGGTGAGAGATAAAGTAACTCAAGTAGATGAGCTCCTCTGGCAATGGATAGAGATTGTACAACCCTTTTTCACTTAAGTCCAGTAGCGGCTCAGGGGCGATGGTAACACCGGCACCGTTTTTGGCCAAAGCGATGACGGTATAAATCGTAGCTGTCTCAATGGCGATTTTAGGGTTGATCCTGTACTTTCTAATTAAATAATCGACGTGCCTTCTAATTGCGCCTCCTTTGGTTGTCAACACTAAGCGTTCTTTTAGGATTTCTTTGATGTCAATGCTGCCTTCTTTTAAAATATGTTTGTCTGGGCAATACAGTTTAGAAGTATTCGGAATCAGGATGTAGTAATTTTGCTTTCCCGCTTCGTAAATCGCAAGGTTCGTGGTGACCGTTTCCGGGTTTTGTCCAATAAAGAAATCGATTTTCTCATCGAGTAATTTCTGCTCATTTTTAGCTGGCCAAGTTTCTTCGATCATCACTTTGGTTGTCGGATAGCTATTGGCAAAAGCGGGTAAAAACAAAGGTAACAAGTAAGTACCTAATGCTGGAAAAACACCAATTCGAATAACCTCATTTTCCGGTTTTCCGTACTCAGAAAGGGTCGATTTAAAGGCTTCATGCCCTTGCTCTAAGGATTTCAAATAGTTATAGTAGATTTTCCCAGCATGCGTAAGTTGAAGCGATGCACCGTGACGGTCAATGATTTCTACGCCTAAAGATTGTTCTGTTTTTTTGATCACCTGTGTCAGATGAGGCTGGGAGATAAACAGGGCTTTTGCTGCTTTCGTGAAGCTGCCGTATTTTAACAGCATATCAATGTAATGCAACATATTTGGATAATCCATAACTGACATGTCAGTGCCTCCTTAGTAATGAGATTAAGCAAGACTAGTATAACATGTTCTTGTTTTATTTGCATCTTGATTTTAAGGTTACAAAAAATAAGACACTGCCTTATAAGAAAACAATTATAAGCTCATAACTAATTTGAAATTTTACAAGAATGATTCAGGGTGCTATAGTATTAGTATGATACATGAAGGAGTTGATTGTGATGAAAAAATGGTTTAAATTTCCGCTTATCGCCATTGTGCTAATTTTGTCGTTGAGCTTGGTGGGATGTAACGATAATGGCGATGAGGCCGACGCTTATGAGAACGGGGATACCATCTCTGGGGTGTTTACTGGAACGGGGAGTGGACACGGTGGCGATATTGTTGTCGAGGTGACCATTGAAGACGGTGAGGTTGTGGCTATTGAGGTGGTTGAGCACAATGAAACGGAGTTCTTTTATGAGTTACCGTTTGAAAATGTCATTCACTCAGTGGTGGTTGATGGTAATTTGAATATTGATGCAGTCGCAGGTGCAACTCTGACAAGTGACGGAGTGCTTGAAGCAATTACTGAGGCACTTGAAGCAGCTGGCATGGACATTGAGGCGATGATGCTTGACGGACAAGACGGCGGTGATGAAGGGATCTTGATCGAGCTAGAAACCGATGTTATTGTCGTTGGAGGTGGTGGGGCTGGTCTTGCTTCGGCAGTCACAGCTGCACAGTTTGGTTCTGATGTTATTGTTCTTGAGAAGATGCCGTTCCTTGGTGGCAATACGATTATTTCTGGTTCAGGTTATAATGCGGTGAATCCAAGGTTACAAGAAGCACAAGATCCACCTGTGGAAGATTCCATTGAATTCCATTTTCAACAAACGTTTGAAGGTGGCGATGAGTTAGGTGATCCTGAGTTAATTCAAATTTTAGTTGAAGAGGCTCTGGCTGGTATTTATTGGCTACAAGATCTCGGAATGGAGTGGCAAGACGATATTTTCATGGTGCCTGGTGCCTTACATCGACGTTCAAATATGCCAGTGATGCCGCTTGGAACTGGGTTTATCGATGCGTTCCAAAATTTCATTGAAGAGTCATCGTATGTTGAAGTTTTCCTTAATACCACTGTTGAAGAATTGATCGTAGAAGATGGGCATGTTGTGGGTGTTAGAGCGACGGATGCTGATCATAATACCGTCATCGTTAGAGCGACTAATGGCGTTATCTTAGCGACGGGTGGGTTTGGCGCTAACATTGAAATGCGTATGTATTACGATGAGTTGTGGCACGTGCTTGACGATGGTATTCCAACAACGAACTTCCCAGGGGCTACGGGTGATGGCATCGTGATGGGTGAGGACATTGGGGCTAACCTTGTTGGCATGCCGTATATCCAGTTATTACCGTTTGGTGATCCTGAGACAGGTTCTTTGAGTGGCTTAATCGGATCTTCCATGGAAGATCACATTTATGTGAACCTGGAAGGCCGCCGTTTTATTGACGAAGGGGCACGCCGTGACGAGATGAGTGCTGCAACGTTGGCTCAGACGGATTCAAGGATGTACGTTGTCATTGATTCACGTACGGTACCAACGGGAGCAGAATATAACTTCTTTGGTGAAACTCACGATGCTTTAGTGGCAGCAGGGCGTATTCACCGCGCAGATACGTTGGAAGAACTCGCAGAAATGATAGGCGTTGACCCAGAGGTCTTCGTTCAAACGATTGAGGATTTTAATGCCGCTGTGGATGCTGGGATCGATGAGTTTGGTCGTACGGTGTTCCACGGTCGTATTGAGCAAGCGCCATTTTATGCAGGGGCACGAATGCCGACGGTTCACCATACAATGGGTGGCCTTCAGATTGATGCTTATACACGCGTAATCGGTGTAGACGGGGAGGTTATCCCGGGATTGTACGCTGCTGGTGAGGTTGCTGGTGGGATTCACGGAACAAATCGTCTAGGTGGGAACGCTTTGACTGAGATCATCGTGTTTGGACGAATCGCTGGTGAAAGTGCTGCGCTTCAGAGGTAGTTCAAAACTGATAGCGGCACGCCTGTTCATAAGCAATTTAACAGAATGTCAACTTTTCAATGAAAATCTAGAGCGGTTTCGACCATTGACTTTCAAGGTTAAATATGTTATCATATTCGCTATGTGTGTGAAAGGCAGCCACTTGCCTAAGCCCATAGATTTTAGATTAATACCGCAATTTGCGAAAAGTGCTACTAACTTTCTCGGCTGCTGAGAGTGAACGTGCATCAAAGATAATCTATCCTATGTGCTTGGCAGAAGTTCTCCTTGAAGATACATAATAACATTTGAGGAGGCCAAAATTATGGCACGTTATACAGGACCAACTTGGAAAATCTCACGTCGTTTAGGTTTTTCAATCTTAGAAGATGGTAAAGAATTAAACAAGAGACCTTTCCCTCCAGGGCAACATGGACAGGCTCGTAAACAAGTAAAAGAATACGGAACTCAGCTTCAAGAGAAGCAAAAGTTACGTCACGCTTATGGAATGACTGAAAAGCAATTCCGTCGTACGTTTGATCGTGCAGGTAAAATGCCAGGTAAGCAAGGTGAGAACTTAATCCTTTTACTAGAGTCAAGATTAGATAACCTCGTATACAGAATGGGTCTAGCGACTACACGTCGTCAAGCACGTCAGCTAGTTAACCACGGTCACATCACAGTTGATGGAAGCCGCGTTGACATCCCATCTTACCAAGTAACACCAGGACAAAAAATTGGCGTACAAGAAAAGTCAAATGGCTTAGTGATCATCAAATCAGCTCTTGAATCAACGGTTAGCCGCTTAGAGTTCGTTGATTTCGATGAGAACACCATGACAGGTACTTATCTGAGACTTCCTGAGCGTTCAGAAGTATTCGCTGATGTTGCAGAGAACTTAATCGTAGAATTTTACAACCGCTAAGCGGTGGCCAGACCTTGTGTCTGGTTTTTTTCTTGAAAAAAAGAGCCCATTAGAGCTCAATCTCATCTCCAGTTTTAACACAAGTCGAAGCGCCTGCAAATTTCGCCACAACACCCGACAAAACAACCTTCCCAACCCTTAAATCCGGCGCGATCTCAACAAGTGGCACAAGCACAAATTCGCGCTCTAACATGTGCGGATGCGGGATGCTCAATCGCTCATCATCAACTTCTGCACCCTCAAACAACAAAATATCAATGTCAATCGTCCGCGGTCCCCATCGAACCTCGCGCTGCCGATCCAAATCCGACTCAATCCGCTGACACACATCAAGCACACAAAGCGGCGCCAAGCTTGTCCTTACCTCTAAAGCCACATTCAAAAAATCATCCTGTTCCTCCAACCCCCAAGCGGCAGTTTCATAAACAGAAGAAATTTTTGTAACCCTAATACCGGGATGCTCATCCAATCCACGCACCGCTTGCGCTAAGTAATCCAACCGATCCCCGATGTTTGAGCCTAAAGATAAATGGGCCACCTTACCACACTCACAGTCCCATTCGTTCATGTCTATTCACTCCCAAACGCCGTATACTCACAGGAAACAGTCCCAGAAAAACCTTCAATCGGCGGATTGACTTTCGTAACTTTCGTATCAACCGAAATCACCGCATCATACTTTTCCACAAGTACCGTAGAAATCTTCATCGCGATCGTTTCAATCAAATCGTATTGCTGAGTCATCATAATCTCAGAAATAACCTCAGAAACACCCACATAATTCAAAGCATCGTCGATGCAATCCGTACTCGCAGCTGTGACAACCTGATCCGTTTCAATTCTAACATCCACCACAAATTTCTGAGGTGTCACTTTTTCCGATTCCAAAACACCGTGCTTCGCCATAAATTCTAAATCGTTCAAGTTAATATAAAACATCTCCCAATCACTCCTAGCATTTAATTTCCGCTGTAAACACAGCCCCGTCAACCTTTGCACCCGAAATATATAACACACCGTCTAAAGCTTGGCAATCCACCGCAATCTCATCGTCAGCTTTAGCCTCATTGATATAGTTAAACTGGATTTCCTTCACACCGACGAGCGATTGCTTCTCAACTTTCGATAAAACGTTCGCGATCAAATCCGCATAAATCGCACTGTTCATATGACCCAGAATATCTAGCTCGCTGTACTGCACAAGATGCGTATACGAGGCTAATTCCGCTGCATCTTCCGGAATCTTCACGCGGTCCGCTTCCACCTCAACTCCTAACTTCCCATACACAGGCAGCTCAGTTGGAAAATCCGTCGGACGCTTAATGCGACGAGCCTCAATATCAATCAACACCCACATGCTCTCCCATTCCACTAGCTTATCACCAGTCGCGCTCAGTATTTCGCCGCGCCTTTTAAATGCCGAGCGCGTCATTTCACCGGGCCAAGTCTTGATTGTCACCGTTTCGTCTAATTTCGGCAGTCCGAAAAACTGGATACCCATGCGTTGTAGCACAAAAACCATCCCCGACTTTAGCGTGTCATCCATACCCGCACCGATTGTGCCAGCGCTGTACCACGATGCGTCGTTAATGTATTTAATCAGCGCCGTCAGCCGAACTTCCTCTTTTGAATCCAAATCAAAAAACCCAATTTGTCTTTCGTGTTGATAAATCATAAAAATCCGCATCCTTTACTCTAAATTCCCCATCACATTAATAGCAAGTTTATTTTCCTTAACCTCATGTACCCGGACGTACGCAATCCCTTTGGTGCAGGCGTAACAGGTCACGGCTAGTGTACCAACCCCGACCCCTAGACCCAAGTCTTCCGTTTGCGCCAAGGCACGGATGGTGCGCTTTTTGCTAGCTGCTAACAGAACCGGATAACCGAGGCTCTTCAGCTGATCGATGTGTTTGATTAATTCAATATTCTGTTCAAGCGTTTTCCCAAAGCCAATCCCGGGATCAACGATAATGCGCTCTTTTTCTACCCCTGCTGCCAGGGCTAAATCCACCGTTGCTTGCAGTTCGGCTAACACTTCAGAGACGATGCTAGTCAAAGCCGCATTTTCCTGCTCAGGTGTCCGGTTGTGCATGAGAACCACCTGCGCATCACTTTCTGCCATCACGCGCAACATCTCCGGGTCACGCCGTCCTGCCCAGACGTCATTGATAATCGTCACACCTGCAGCAACGGCCTGCCGCGCTACCTCCGCTTTATACGTATCAATTGAAATCGGCACATCAACCACATCGCGAAGCCGCTGAATCACCGGAATCACCCGCGCTAGCTCTTCCTCTAAACTAATCGGTACAGACCCCGGCCGCGTCGATTCCCCACCGATATCAATCACATCCGCACCATCCGCCACCATCTGCACCGCATGCGCCACGGCTTTCTCAATATCCACATACGCTCCGCCATCGCTAAAACTATCCGGCGTGACGTTTAAAATTCCCATGATTTTCATCTGTCATCTCACCCTCACAAATAACATTCAAAAAAAGGCGCCTATCTTGGGCGCTCTTTTACTTTTTCAACTAACCGATCCAACTTTCATCCGTTGGATCTTTTCGCCACGCCGCAAGTTTAGCCACGGCATCTTCTTTAATATAACCAGCCTCAGCAGCCACTTTCGTTAACGTGTCATAATGACATAAAGACACGTTTTTTACATTAGCCGCTTCTAAATTAGCAAGCCCTTTTTCTAACTCATACGAGAAGATTGATACGATTCCCAAAACGTCACAGCCAAGCTCTCTTAACACTTCCACCGCTTCAATCGAAGATTTCCCAGTAGAAATCAAATCTTCAACCACAACGACTTTCATGCCTTGCGCGGTTAATCCTTCCACTTGATTCCCGCGTCCGTGCTTTTTAGCCCCTGAACGAACGTATCCCATTGGCAGGTCTAGCTTATCTGCCATAATCGCCGCATGCGGGATGCCAGCTGTTGCCGTGCCCATCAGCATTTCCGCTTCAGGGTATTCGTTTTTGACAATTTCACATAACCCCGCTTCAATGTCTTTTCGTACTAGCGGATAAGACAACGTTAACCGGTTGTCGCAATAAATCGGTGATTTAATGCCGGATGTCCAAGTGAACGGTTCCTCTGGGCGCAAAATAACGGCTTCAATGTCTAATAAATGTTTTGCGATGATTTCTTTCATTAATTGTCAAGCTCCTCTGATTTTGCTATCTCTTTTTATTTCGGTTTTTCTTTTTTGAAGGCTGATTGGGATTTTTCTGTCCTTGATTTTGCTTCTGCTGTTGATTCTGCTTCCCTTGGTTTTGCTTTTTGGGTTGTTGATTCTGATTTTTCTGCTGATTATTTTGCTTTTTCGCTTCCTGCTGAACTTCTTGCACTTCCTGAACAGGCTGCTCCACCTCGTTCTCAACCGCCACATCAATAACTTCCTCTTCAAAAACAGCCACAACTTCAACTGTTTCTTCGTTCACAGATACCACGGTTTCATCCAGATCTTCTTTTAAATCACTCGCCTCTAAAGCCGCCCTAACGCCTTCATCTAAAGCAGGCAAAGAATCCGTGTATCTTTCTTCAAGCAACGTCGCTTCCACATTATTGAAGCCCGTTCGTGCAAAAGAAATAAATTTACTCTTGTACCTCTTTTTGTTCTCTTTATAGCGCAGAACACCGACATCTCCCATCACAACCATCATGTAATTGCCCATTCCCACTTGAAGGTAAATGCGCTCTTTCGTCACAACCTCCTCAAAGGTAATGAAATGACACGCATTCCCGTTGATGATGTCCATTGCTTTAAAGATGACTCTTACTTTTAATTCTCTATCTCGATTTCCCATGTTTTTCTCCTATACTCACTTAAGATCACATTTATTCGGATTTGTAAAATAGTTTAGTTTCAACTTGTTTAGCAGATACTTTACATATACATTGTAGCATAATTACGTCTGTTTATCTACCCTTTAAACCTTAAGATTTCATATAAGGCCACCGTAAACCTATTCTATTTCGCCTTGAACCCGTTGATAAACGTCGTACGGATTTTCAGCACATGTGATGCTACGACCGATGACAATGTAATTACTCCCCTCTTCCTTCCCACGCTTCGGGGTCGCAACACGTGTTTGATCGTGTGCATCATCACCGGCAAGTCTAATCCCTGGGGTAAGCGCAATAAAGCCTTCCCCACAAGTCTCATGAACCTTCTGCGCTTCGTGCACCGAACACACAACCCCATCAAGGCCAGCCGCTTTCGCCACTTTCGCATAATTCAAAGCCGAATCAGCCACCGTGCCTAGAATCCCTTGCTCCTCGTTCATCTGCTCTTTGCTCGTGCTCGTTAGCTGGGTCACCGCAATGATCAACGGACGCTTCCCATCAGGGCTCCCCTCGATTAATCCCTCAATCGCGGCCTCCATCATCTTCTTCCCACCAGCCGCATGCAAATTCGTCAAATCCACACCAAGTGACGCGACCTGCCGCATCGCTGATTTCACCGTATTCGGAATATCATGCATTTTCAAATCAAGAAAAATACGATGTCCTTTTTCCTTGAGATAGGTCACAATCGCCGGGCCTTCTTTGTAATAAAGTTCCATCCCCACTTTCAAATACAGCGACTCACTGACTGGGAATTGATTAATAAAAAGATCCACAGCTTCTTTATTCGGTAAATCCATGGCAATAATAATTTCAGGTTTATTCATTTAGCTCTTTCCTCCGTATAGTTGATATAGCGCTTCTTTAGCTAATTCTAATAAGGTCTCTCGATTGTTCAGGCTCGGATCATCAATCACACGCTCTAACAAATATTCTAACGTAAAGCGCAATTTTCGATTGGCTGAAAATCCTAGCTCAATCAAATCACTGCCGTTAATCTTTAATTCTTTGAGCCTTGTCGCTTCTCCATTAGCCATCACCTCGCGATACAAACGATCAGCCGTTTTTAAAGCCTCTTGTTTCTCTTCTTGACGATAATCGCTTTGACCCGAAATATCCGCGGCACGAACCTTCAAATAAAGAGGAAACACTTTTATATTAATCTTGTTCATCGCTGTCCGAGCAGCTTTTCTGGTTAAGGGCAACGGATAATCGTGGTATCTGATCAGGTGCGAAACCCGAACGATGGTCTGATTATCGAACTTAAGGCGTCGCATGATGTCTCGACTTATGTGATAACCTTTTTCTTGGTGACCCCAAAAGTGGGCAACTCCATCCTTACCAATGGTCTTCTTCGCTGGCTTCCCAACATCATGAAGAAGCATGATCAGCCGTAGCATCTCATCACGTTCCATATTGGCCATCGCTCGTAGCGTGTGTTCACCGACGTTATAAGCGTGATGCGGTGTTTCCTGTTCCGTCTGCATCATCGCATCAAACTCCGGTAAAAAATGCTTTGTAATCCCTGCCTGATACGCCACCCTGAACGCATCCACGTTAACACCGACCACCATTTTCATCAGCTCGATTCGAATCCGCTCAACGCTGATGTTCGCAAGTAAATGGGCTTGTCTTTCCATCGCCTCAAGTGTCTTTTCCTCAACCCTAAATCCCGGCTCTAACTGTGCTAAAAATCGAATGCCCCGTAAAATACGTAACGGGTCTTCTTTGAACCGTTCATCCGGATCGCCAACGGCGCGTATGACCTGATCGTGCAGGTCGTCGCGGCCATTAAACGGGTCTATCAGTTCGCCATCGAGTCCCATTGCCATCGCATTAAAGGTGAAATCGCGGCGCTTTAAATCATCGTACAGGTTCGTGGTAAACGTCACATCGTCCGGCCGGCGGTGATCGGTATACGCCCCGTCAATCCGGTAAGTCGTGACCTCGAAATCATCGCCACCGTGAAGCACCGTCACCGTGCCGTGCCGCAAGCCTGTGTTAATCGTCTTCCGAAACACCTGTTTTATCTCATCAGGCGTGGCCGATGTGCAAATGTCAAAATCTTGCGTGTCAGCGATACCCATGACGTGATTACGGACAAAGCCCCCAACAAAATACGCCTCGTAGCCGGCTTGGTTTAATTGTCCGACAACTTCCTTTGCGTTGGTATATGTCGTTTTATCTTTCATAAAATCACCCATTTCAAATCAGCTCATCACTTCCTGCCACTAAAACCTGATTTTTCAAGGAAAAGTGGCATAATGTCAAATATTTTCCTCCGAATATGGAGTTTCCTTTGTTTTTTCCCTCAGTTTAGCGCATTTGACACTTACTAGATGTCAATTTATGCCACTAAAGTTCGATTTTTCAAGGAAAAGTGGCAGAGTGAATTTACTTTAATTATCGATGCGCAAACCCAACCGCTTCTTTCGCGGATTTAAATCCATATTTTTCGAGCACGGCTGGCAATTGTGTAATGATGTCTGGGCACACATACGGATCGATGAAGTTTGCTGTTCCGATGGCTACCGCGCTTGCTCCTGCGTATAAAAACTCGAGGACATCTTCGGCACACGTCACGCCGCCCATTCCTATTATTGGAATCTTCACAGCCTTATAAACGTCATGAACCATGCGAACGGCTACTGGCTTAATTGCTGGCCCTGATAACCCACCGGTGCCATTGGCGATGATCGGCTTGCCTGTCTTTAAATCTAATCGCATCCCGAGGAGGGTGTTGATCATTGTAATACCATCTGCGCCAGCCACCTCAACCGCTTGGGCAATTTCCACGATGTTCGTGACGTTCGGCGATAATTTGATATAAATTGGTACGTCAGATACTGCCTTTACCGCTCGCGTCAATTCTGCTGCTACTACGGGGTCTGTTCCAAATGTAATCCCACCAGCTTTCACGTTCGGGCATGAGATATTAACCTCTAGCGCCGCTACATTCGGGGCTTTCGAAATTTTCTCTGCAACGGCAACATAGTCTTCCAGCGTTGTCCCCGCAATGTTCGCCATAATCGGCACATCAAACTGCGCCAAAAATGGTAACTCCGTCGCCATTACCTTCTCCACACCCGGATTTTGCAACCCGATCGCATTCAACATCCCACCAGGTGTCTCCGCCACACGTGGCACCGGATTCCCCAGACGAGGTTCAACCGACGTCGCCTTGATCATAATCGACCCCAACACCGACAAATCGTAATACTCCGCAAATTCACGTCCGAAACCAAAGCACCCCGAGGCCGGAATAATCGGATTTTTCAAATCTAAACCAGGTAATTTCATCGCTAGCACACTCATTACACCTTCACCTCGCTCATATCATAAACCGGTCCTTCCTTACACACACGCGTTCGTGACCCATCCTTCGTCTCGCAAATACACGCGTAACAAGCCCCAATCCCACACGCCATGCGTTCTTCAAACGATAAAAAGCCTTTTTTCGACCCGCCATACTCGCTAGCGATCGCGTGCAACATGACGTGTGGCCCACAGCCTAACACCCAGTCAAAATCAATTCCCTTTTCTTGGATCAACTGCACAACATGGCCTTTAAAGCCGTGACTACCGTCCATCGTCGCCACATGAACCTCGGCAAACTCCTGGAATTTCTCTTCGTAAAACACATCTTCCTGACTCGCAAAGCCAAGAACTGCGATAACCTTATTACCACGCTTAGACAACCTTTGCACCGTCTCGTACATCGGTGGCACACCGATGCCGCCGCCAACAAGCACGACCTTTGCACCAACTTCCACCTGATCCAAATCGAAGCCTGTGCCCAATGGGCCTAAAATGTCCACAAAATCACCGGCTTTCTTCTCAGAAAGAACCTTTGTCCCAGCCCCTTCTGCTCGGTAGATGAGGGTTAATTCAGATGTTTCATGGTTAATGTTACAAATTGAAATGGGGCGGCGTAAAATCAGACCACCGTCGCCCGTTTTGACGTTCACAAACTGCCCCGCTTGCAGCATCGTGCTGACCAAATCACCTTTTAGTACCAGCTCGAATATCCCTTTCGCAATCTCGTGTTGCGAGATAATTAACATTTCTTCTTGCTTTCGCATTGATGAAACCTCCTAAATGCTTTTGATAACTATAATTATACCCCAAATCCTGATTCATTTCCACAAAAACCCCCTGTTCCCAGGGGGTAATTTTCATTAATTATTCGGTTGCATCAATCGCGAAACTCATTGATTCCAACACACGATAAACCGCATTGGCCGTATCAAGTGATGTGAAGCACGGAATGTTGTTTTCCACTGACGTTCGGCGAATCAAGAAACCATCCGTTGCTGTGTCCTTTTTCGTCGCCGTAAAAGTATTCACAACGAACCCGACTTTTCCTTTGCGAATCACATCCAAGACGGTCGTCCCCTCTTCGCCAATCTTGCTAACGGACACCGAGCGCACACCGTTTTCCTGTAGCATTTTGTGCGTGCCAGCCGTGGCTAAAATTTCATAACCGATATTAGCAAAGTTACGCGCTAACTCAAGGGCCTCTGTTTTGTCCTTATTTCCAATCGTAAACAAGACACGCTCAGCTTCGCCGACTTTCATCCCGGAAGCTAAAATCGCTTTGTATAAGGCTTTCTCCAAATTACGATCCTTCCCAATCGCCTCACCCGTCGACTTCATCTCAGGCCCTAACGCAATGTCCACCCCGCGTAATTTCGAGAACGAGAAGACCGGTGCCTTCACATAAACGCCTGGCACATGAGGGTGATACCCCGTCGCATAACCTTGCTCTTTCAAAGACTCACCCATAATCGCACGCGACGCCACATTCGCCATCGGCACATCCGTAATCTTACTCATAAACGGCACCGTACGCGACGAACGCGGGTTCACCTCAATCACAAACACCTCATCGTCCGCCGTGACAATAAACTGAATGTTCAACAGCCCGATAATCTGAAGCCCACGACCCAGTTTCACTGTGTAATCAATTAATTTTTCGATAACCCTGTCGCTCACGTTTTGCGGCGGATACACAGCCAAAGAATCGCCCGAGTGAACCCCTGCACGCTCGATGTGCTCCATAATGCCCGGGATGTACACATCCACCCCGTCAGAGATGGCATCCACTTCCACTTCTTTCCCGGTTAAATAACGATCGACTAAAATCGGGTTTTCACTGTCTTCCTTCAAAGCGTGCTTCATGTAACGCTCGATTTCCGCATCGTTATCGATGATCTCCATCGCACGACCACCCAAGACATAAGACGGGCGGAGTAACACCGGGTACCCGATTTCATTCGCAATTTTCTTCGCACCGTCCACACTACGACAAGTCGACCCTAACGGCTGTGGAATTTCCAGCTCTCTTAATAATTTCTCGAATTCATCGCGATTTTCCGCCCGGTCAATGTTCGCTAAGCTTGTGCCTAAAATGTTAACACCACGTGATTCCAAACCGGCAGCTAAATTGATCGCGGTCTGGCCGCCAAACTGAACCACCACGCCGAGGGGTTGTTCCAAATCCACCACGTGCATCACATCTTCGACCGTTAACGGCTCAAAATAAAGCTTATCCGAAATGGAAAAGTCCGTCGAAACCGTGCCTGGGTTACAGTTGATCACGATCGCCTCGTAACCAGCCTCGCGCATCGCCTTCACGCAATGC
>Ga0131853_10000147_pt1 | contig 116427 bp, 125 predicted proteins | sample TergutLab28metaG_FD_92764 | JGI IMG/M metagenome (GOLD analysis project Ga0131853, IMG submission 92764) | Labiotermes labralis P1 segment gut microbial communities from Petit-Saut dam, French Guiana - Lab288 P1 (version 2) (version 2) | ecosystem: Host-associated > Arthropoda: Insects >...
CAGACCTCAATAAAATCGAAAAATACTGGGCATGGCTGAAAGGTAGGTTGAGAAAAATACTACCAGAGTATGATGATTTTATGGAGGCTTTGTGTGGGATTTTTTAAGTTAAAGGGGTATACAATGTTGTTATCGGTAGTATTTGTAAATTAAAAAACAATGTCAAATTGAACAATTTAATATTTTAACACATAGCACGGTGGCTGTCAATTCTAATACGTATTTTTGCTTATAGTTATTTTGAATAGATATCTTTAAGGTTTTTTATTGACAAAACAACATTGGGAGAATATAATGATAGTGTACAAGGCGATAAGGGTGCGTACGGCCTGCGTTGCCACCAAAGCGGCTTTGCCGCCAACTACATAAAGAGGTAATTTTTATGAAGCGCAAGGTTTTATCTTTGGTAATGGTTATGGTTATGGTGTTTTCTGCTGTGCAGGTTATGGCACAATCGATCGCATATGCTTCCAATTCAACAGAGGAAGCTTTGTATCACTTTAACAGCATTGATTTTGGAAGAGAAGTCGAATTCTTTTTCTTGGAAGCGGATGAGCGCTCTCAAAGCAACACAGATACCATACTGCATTTCGACACCATGGAAGAATTTATCAAATTTACATGGGAAGCCATTGCTTTTATCGAAAGCATGGAAAACCCAGTGACAATTTGCCATAATTTTTATTATGGAGAGATTGGAATTACCCCATTTGCCGGCAATACATTTCACAGGCACCGTGAATGGGTGCCTACCCCAGCCAGCATCTGGACTTGGCTTGAGGTGAATTTTACAACTGAAAACTTTAGTGACGGATTGCCGTTTAGGGCTCACGTAGTAAGTTCTCATCTTCAAGGTTTTAGCATAGGTTTAGACTGGCAACATGTATTGGGAGAAGCCCGAACTTGGGTTAGCACGATAAATAGAACAGCAAGGGTTGAAATGGAGGTGCACGGAAACTGGTTTGTTACCGTTATCATTGGCGATTCGGGGGTGCCCGGAACTTTGCGTGCACCAGGGCTTTGGCGGCCAACAGTACACTTCTAAAATAAGTTTTCAAAGCGGAGTGAGGAGGGGCAGGCTCAAGGATGTTTAAATGGATTAAAGAAAAATGGAAAACTATAACACCCAAGCGTAGATTTGTCTTGGTGTCCTTCATTATAACACTCATTAGTTTTCTGGATAATCTATTTCACTATCTTCGCCTAAGGTCACAAATTTTCTTTCCCGAACTTAATATTAGGGCTCCCTTTGAACCCTTTTTTAGGCCGCTATGGGATTTGCCTGATAATCAGCTTCTGCGAGCCGGCGCTATAACACTAAGTGCCGTCATAAACATAGCCGTTCATTGGCTTTTTATGTATTTCATTCTATGGTATTTACGCAAATTTTTAAATTGGCTTGCCAAAGAATATTAGGTTAATAAAAAAACAAAGGCATTAGGGTGCCAACAGTTAGCAAGGCAAGCCCCAGCAAGCTTTTGCGTGTAAACCGCTCGCCGAGGAAGATGCGGGCAAATGCCATTGTAAGCAAAATGCTTAGCTTGTCAATGGGCACAACGTGGCTGGCAGAGCCTGTTTTCAGGGCGTGATAGAAAAACAGCCAACTTGCACCCGTTGCCACCCCTGATAAAATTAAAAATAACCATGACTTGCCGTCAATTGCTTTGGCGGCTTTTTGGTTGCCTGCCTTAAAAACCATTAGCCAAGCAAGGGGCAAAACAACCATGGTGCGCAGGGCTGTCCATAAATTGGCATCCATATCTGCCACGCCAATTTTACCAAAAATGGCCACCAAAGCCGCAAACACCGCCGATAAAACAGCGAAAAATAGCCAACCCCTGCCTTTTTCGGCCTTTTGGTTATCCTTTTTAATTTCCAGCATCAGCCATGTGCCAATACCCATAAGCACCATGCCAATGCCCATAACCACACCAACAGGCTCACCTAAAAAAATGAAGGCAAGCAGCATGGTTAGGATGGTGCTGGACTTGTCAATGGGGACAACCTTGTTTACATCACCTAATTTTAGGGCGTGGAAGAAGCATAACCAAGACCCGCCCGTGGCAAGGCCCGAAAGGATGAGAAAAACCCATGTTGTACCACTTATGTAAGCAAAACCACCACCAGAGCCTGTTATCAGCACCATAAGCCACGCAAAAGCCACCACCACCCCTGTTCGGATGGCGGTTGCTAAATGGGAATCCACACTACCTATGCCTATTTTTGCAAGGATGGTGGTTAGGGCAGCAAAAACTGCCGCAAGTACTGCATATATCAACCAAATCTCCATAATTTAATTAGCACCTCCACACCACTGTCATTGCCTGCCCGTGTTACGATGCGGCGGGGTTTAACAGCACAAACGTCATGTAACCCGTAAAAATCAGCACCATCAATAGACCTTCCAAACGGGCAAGGCGGCCGCCTGTTTTGCAAAACAGGAAAAATAGGGCGGTTGTGGCGGTTAGCACTGCCATATCAAACAGCATGGATGCGTCAAAGCTAAGGGGAGCAATAACCCCCGCAATGCCCAGCACAAACATTAAATTAAACAGGCAGGAGCCCACAATGAAGCCAAGGGCAAATTCCCCCTCGTTTTTTTTGCAGGCGATTAGGGTTGTTACCAGCTCCGGCAGGCTTGTTCCCATGGACACAATGGTTAAACCAATAATGCGCTCGCTAACCCCTAAAGTTTCTGCAATATTGCTGGCAGAAAATACGGTAAGCTGTCCGCCACCCACAATAAGTGCACCACCCACAATGGTTAAAATGATTGAAAGCCACAAAGGTTTGGACTTTTTGCCATCATTTCCCTCCACCTCTTCGGGCTGGGCATTTTTATTTTTCATGGTGTTACGTACCAGCAAAATCATGTAAACGGCAAAACCAACAAGCAACAATGCACTGCCCCATTGTGGTATATAGTCGCCAAAAATCAGCATCAAAGCCAACACCACCGCCGTGGATAAAAGGCACACCCAAAAATCCCGGGAAATGCGGTTAAGCTTTACATAAAACGGGAAAATGAATGTGCACAAACCCACGATAAACAACATATTAAAGATATTTGAACCCGTAACATTTGCCATGGCCAGTTGGCTACTGCCGCCCAAAGCGGCAGAAACGCTGATGACAACTTCGGGCGCACTGGTACCCATGGCAACCACAGTAAGCCCAATTATCACCTTGGGTATTTTAAGGTGGCGGGCAATACCCACGCTGGAATTTACAAACAAGTTGGCGGATTGGACAAGAAGAACCAAGCCGCCTATTAACATAACTATGTTTAGAAAAATTCCCATTAACAATCATCCTTTGTGTGATTTTGTGTAGGGGGTTGATTCTATTCACTCTCGGCTTTTTCGTTAAAGTCTTTTAGTTTGTTGTAGACCAATTCTTCCACATCTTCCGGGGCTTTACCCATTAGCAGCTTCATGGCTTCGCAGATGGCGGTAATGGTGTAGATGTGGAATTTACCATCCGCCACCGCCTGTATCACGCTGTCTTTCAGCGTCAGGTCGCTGGTGTTTTGGTGGGGGATGATAACGCCCTGTGTGCCCGTTAGCCCACGGCTTTGGCATAGGTCAAAAAAGCCTTCTATTTTGGGGGTTATGGCACCTACCGCCTGTATTTCGCCCCGTTGGTTAATGGAGCCTGTAACGGCAATTTCTTGGTTAATTGGCAAATTTGATAGGGATGACAATATTACATACAATTCCGCCGCCGAAGCCGAATCCCCATCAACAGTGGCGTAGCTTTGCTCAAAACACACACGGCAGGACAGGCTCAAAGGAAAGTCCTGTGCGTATTTTTGACCAAGATAGCCAATTACAATCTGCACGCCTTTATCATGTATTTCGCCGCTTAGCTGTGCTTCGTTTTCGATATTTACAATACCTGCCTTGCCGACATAGGTGGTTGCGGTAATTTTGGTGGGTTTTGCAAACACCATTTCACCCGTGTCCATGGCGGCAAGGCCGTTTATTTCGCCAACCTTTGCACCTTTGGTGTTTATCATTATAATGCCGTCCTCAATCAACTCCGTCAGCTTTTCTTCGTACATGCCGTGGCGGTATTCCCGCTCCTTTATGGCCTTGGCAATATATTGCCCGGTAACCTGTGTTGCATCATCGGTTTTTGCCCAAAGGGATGCTTCCACAAGCACCTCCGCAATACGGTTGAAGCGGGCGGACAGCTTTTTTTGGTTCCCTGCCAAACGGCTGGAAAATTCGATAACAGCCGCTGCGGCGCAGGGGGTAAAGGGCAAGATGTCCTCCTCCCCGGCAAAGCGTTTGATAAAGCAACAAATCTCCGCTGTGTTTTCGCTGGTTGCGGGCATTTCGTAATCAAAGTCCGCACTTACTTTGAAAAGGTCGTTAAAATCCTCATCAAACTCCAAAAACAGATTGCGGTAGTGGTGGCTGCCCACCATAATAATCTTAATGTCCAGCGGTATATTTTCCGGGTGTATGGCGGATAGGGCGGTGTTTTGATGCTCTTTGGGGTTTTCCATAACTACTTGGCGTATTTTTAAGGCGCGCTTTATGGCTTCCCATAAAAAGGGCACTGCAAGCACATCGGCGGCTTGCAAAATCAAATAACCCCCGTTGGCGGTGTGTAAAAGCCCGCCTTTCACCTTCATATAATCCGTGGTTAGGTTGCCAAATTCGCTGTCATACTCCACCTCACCCATAATGTCGGCAAAGGTGGGGTTTACGGCAACTTCCACCGGGGCGGCAGTTTTTTCGCTATTATCCGCAATTATGTTGATTTGGTATTTACAAGCGGTCTCATCACGGCTTTTTTTGCCTGCCCATGGTATTATATGGGCTATACCGTCATCATCATCCCCATTGCCTGCGTTGCCCCCTTGAAAATCTTGAATATTATCCAAAATATCTTCTTTTAACAGGGAAAGATAGTCTAATATATTCTGCTCATCTTGATATTTTTCTTGCAAGCGTGTTATTTGCCCGCCCACAAGGAAAAGGAATGTGTTATACTCCAATTTCTCCACTTGTTTGCGGGTTTCGTTGTCAAAATGGCGCAACTTGGTTAATATTTCCGTTGCTGTTTCCTGTATTTTACTGGATGCTTCGCCTATTTGGTCACGTAGTTCGGGGGGCAATTTGTTAAAATCTTCCACACCGATAACTTCCCCTTCCAAAATAGGGGCAAAGGTTATGCCCTTGTCTATAAGGCGCATTTCAAAGCCCTGCTCCCTTGCTATTTTGGAGAAGGTTTTCATCTCCTCATCCCGCTGGTGGTCGATTTTGCGGGTTATTTCCCCCCGTTGGCTTTCAAAATCAGCACTTTCAAAGGTTTTTGGGGTTTCCATCACTAAAATATCCAAAGCTTCCCGCAAATCATCTTTTAATTTGCGCAAAGTGCCTGCTGTGGCGGTTATAAGTTTGGGCTTTTTAGGCTCGCTAAAATTATAAACATATGCCATATCGGGTGGGATTTGGTTTTGTTTTGCCGCCTGACTTGCGTAATAGGTGGCAAAGGTGGTTTTGCCGCTGCCCGAAACACCTGCGGCGTAAATATTGTAGCCGGGGCGGCGGGTGCCAAGGGCAAACAGGAAGGCGGAGCGAGCCCTGCCCTGCCCAATAATTTCCTTGGTTGTACCCGCAAGGGGGACAGAGTCAAAGTTAAGACTTGCCGGGTCGCAAAATCTCTTTAGCTGGGTGTGGTCAAGTCTTTTCATGGATTGCCTCCAAGGTTGGATTTTTGCATAATTACGGCATCTTCTTTGGGGGTGCGGTAATAACCTTCACGCACAGCAATTGCTGCAAAACCGTGGCTTTGGTATAGTTTTTGTGCGGGTGCGTTGCTCAAACGCACCTCCAAAGTGATGGTGGTTACGCCAAGCTCCAAAACCTGCGCTTCCAAAGTATTTAGCATGGCGGATGCAATGCCCATGCGGCGGAAATATGGGTGCACAGCTATGTTTACAATATCTGCAGCATCCTCTACATGGTGCATCCCTGCATAACCAACCACTTTGCCGTCCGCAAGTGCCACTATGTAAAAAGCTACACTTTTGGACAGTTCCAGCATAAAGGCAGTTTTAGGCCAAGTGTCCTGGGGGAAGGATATTTGCTCCAATACATGGACATCATCAACATGTTGGGCTGTCATCTTAACTATTTCAAGCATTTTGTGCCTTCTCCCTCTCTGCCTGACTTTGGCGGATATACATAAGCTCAAAACCCTCCGCATTTAGGGCTTTGTGCTGGCTTCGATATGCCAGCATTGCCGTTGCGGATGCCCTTTGCAAAAGCAGGTGGGGTGGGGCAATGGCGTGGCCGGCATGCAAAATGGCCGCCTTGTGAACATCCACTCCATCCCCCAAAAACACAGCAGAGGCATGCAGCTTGGCTAACACCTCACCAATTTCACAAGCTACGGGGGGCATAATATATTCCAAATTTTGGTTGTAAATAGCGGCATAAACCTGGTTGCGGCGGGCATCCATAATTGGCACGGTTAAAGCATTTTGCTGTATGGCATTATATGCCAGCGCATCTAAAGCTGAAACTGGTACGATTTTAAGCCCAAGGGCAAATGCAAGACCCTTTGCCACGGCCGCCCCGATGCGCAAGCCTGTAAAAGAACCGGGGCCGGTTACACATGCCAAAAGCCCCAAATCCCCCTTATCCATACCGCAGGTTTCCAAAAGGGTGGTAATGGCAGGCATTAGGGTTTGGGAATGGGTTTTGCCGCAAGCCACAACAATTTCGCCTAAAATTACGCCGCTTGATGATATTGCCACGGTGGATGTGCCGCCGGATGTGTCTATTGCTAAAATGTTCAAAATGTCACCCGCCTGTCACCGTAATTTTTCTATAACCTTCGTCCCGCCCCAAATCCCGCTGAAAATTAAGGATTTTGGCGTGGGGCGGCAGTATATCTTTAATCAAATTTGCCCATTCCACAAGCACAATGCCATTGTTGCTGTAAAAATAATCCTCAAAGCCTGTATCCTGCATATTTTCGGCGTTTTGGATGCGATACACATCAAAATGATACAAAGGCAAGCGCCCGCTGTCATATTCATTAACAATAGCAAAGGTGGGGCTGGATATGGATCCCGAAATACCCAAACCACGGGCAAAGCCACGGGTAAAGGCGGTTTTGCCCGCACCAAGGTCGCCTATCAGCGCAAAAAAGCTGCCCACATCGGCATTTTGTGCCAATATGCAGCCTAAATCTTCCGTTTCTTGTTGGGAAAAACTGTCATAAACCAAGGCCGTTTCCTCCGCTTACGATTCTACCACATCCCCCGACATTTTACAACGCTTTTCTTCAATCATTTCGTAAAGTTTTTCCATGGCATCATTAAGCCCGCCAACACGGTCAATAAGCCCCACGTCAACCGCCTCTTGCCCAATTAAAAATGTGCCTATATCCATTGCCATGGTGGTGCTGTCCATCATCAGTTCTTTTAAGCGGTTTTTGGCAATTTTAGCATTGGCAATGGTAAAGTTCAAAATCCGCTCCTGCATTTTGTTAAAGTAGTCATAGGTTTGCTGTGCGCCAACCACTGTGCCGCTCATACGTACCGGATGAATAGTCATAGCCGCCGATGCACTGATGAAGGAGTATTTAGCCGCAACCGACAAAGGCACCCCAATAGAATGCCCGCCGCCCAAAACCAGCGAAACCGTAGGCTTTGTAAAGTGGCTGATAAGTTCTGCAATGGCCAGCCCCGCCTCCACATCGCCCCCCACGGTGTTTAGCACAACCAACATCCCGTCGATAGACCGGGATTCGGCAGCATTTAAAAGCATCGGGATAAGATGCTCGTATTTGGTGGTTTTATGCTCTGCGGGCATGGTCATATGCCCTTCTATATGCCCAATAATGGGCAAGTACCAAATGTTGCCACGTGGATTGTCTCCCTTAGATGCTAAGTTGCCGGGAAAATCAATCTGCCCCAACTGTTCTAAATTTTCTGCTGATTTATTGTCCTTATCCATACTTGCGCCTCCCTATGGTCATTTTCAGTATTTTTCCAATATGCTGTAAAAATAAACTTGAAAATTGGGCAAGCTTCTGATATAATGGAAACAAGCCCGTTTTGAAGAGAGGTGATGTGTTGAAGCCCAATGTTATGATTTTGTCCCAGGACAGGAATATTAAAGCCTTTTTGGAGGCGGAGCTTGCCAAGAAAGGTTGGGGCAGCAATGCACGCCTTAATAATGTTTTTGACCTTGCCGCAAATGTACGGCGCAGCATGGTAAATGTGCTTATTTTTGATGCAGAAACTGTAAGTGACTCCCCAAGTGGCCTTAAAAACCTTGTGGATATATACGATGTGTTTGTAATACTTCTCGACACCAAAGCCGCAGTGCCTTATATGCAAAGCGGCGTGCGAGGCGCAGTTAATAAACCGGATGCTGACAATTCCTTTGCGAGGAGGGTTTTTATCCGTAATATATTTGACCGTATAGGCACCTATGAGCGTGTAAGTGCCCCTGCACCTATTTTGGATATACGCTCTGCCGCAAATACAACAGACCAAGTTATAGCCATAGCCGCCTCCACAGGCGGTACAGAGGCTTTGGTTACAATGCTTTCCGCCCTGCCTGCCAATGTGCCGCCTATTATTATTGTGCAGCATATGCCGGGTGGCTTTACAACACAATTTGCCATGCGCCTTAGTCAGTTGTGCAAATTTACTGTTAAAGAAGCGGATAAAAAAGACTTGATTAAGAAAAACCAAGCCCTGCTTGCCCCGGGCGGCCTGCATATGAAGGTTAAACAAGAAAACCAAAAACTGATCGTGGAATGCGCCTCCGGCGAAAAAGTGCATGGGGTTATTCCGGCCGCCGATGTAACATTTAACACCATGGCGGAATTTATGGGCAAAAATGTTATCGGTGTTATACTTACAGGCATGGGCAGGGATGGTGCAAGGGGGCTTTACAACCTAAAAAAGCGGGGCGCAACCATTTTTGCGCAAGACAAAGAATCATGCGTGGTGTATGGCATGCCCGATGCTGCCGTAAAACTTGGTATTGTGGATTTTCAAATGCCCCCGGACCAAATTGCCGCAAAAATTGCCGAAATGATTTAGGGAGATGACATGCTTCATCCAAAAACCACCCACACCATAATAAATGGTGATTGCAGAGAAATGGATACATTAGCCGACAAAAGTATTGATTTAATTATAACGTCACCGCCGTATTGGCAACTAAAAGACTATGGCAGCGGCGATAACCAGATAGGCTTTAACGATAGCTATGAAAACTATATAAACAACCTCAACCTTGCCTGGCAGGAATGCTACCGGGTGCTGGCTGACGGTTGCCGTTTGTGTATAAATATAGGGGACCAATTTGCCCGTTCTGTATATTACGGGCGATACAAGGTAATCCCAATACATAGTGAAATTATCAGGTTTTGCGAAACACTGGGTTTTGATTTTATGGGGCAAATTATATGGCAAAAAACCACAACAATGAACACCACAGGCGGCGCAAGTATTATGGGCAGCTTCCCCTACCCCCGCAACGGCATTGTTAAGTTTGATTTTGAGTATATTTTGCTGTTCAAAAAGCCGGGAACGGCAAAAAAGCCCGCACCGGAGCAAAAAGAAGTATCCAAAATGACAAAAGAGGAATGGAATACATATTTTGCAGGGCATTGGTATTTTTCCGGGGCAAAACAGGACAAGCACTTGGCAATGTTTCCTGATGAGTTGCCACGGCGGCTTATTAAAATGTTTTCGTTTGCAGGCGAAACCGTGTTGGACCCTTTTGCGGGAAGCGGCACAACCGCAAAAGTTGCAAAAGAACTTGGGCGCAATTCCGTAAACTACGAAATAAACCCCGATTTTATTAGGATTATTGAAAACAAGATTGGGGAAGATTTGTCATCGGAAATAAATATTACAAATGCTACCCGGGTATCAGAATGGCAACTTGAAAAACGTATATCTAAACTGCCTTATCACTTTATTGATGTACATAAATTGGACAAGAAAACAGATGTTAAAAAAGACACATACGGTTCCCGTATTGACGCAAAAGGTGCAACAAAACGAGAAGAATTGCATACGGTGCGCAAAGTTATATCGCCGGAGCTTGTGGAATTAAATAACAACACTGTAATTAGGCTTATTGGCATAAAGCAGGACGATGAACAATATGAAGCAGCTAAGGACTTTCTTGTTTCCAAGTTTAAGGGCAGGCGTGTTTTTATGAAATATGATGATGTAAAACACGACAAGGACGGCAACTTGCTTGCCTATCTTTACCTTGATAACAAAACATTTATAAATGCCCATTTGCTAAAATATGGATATGTAGAAGTGGATGATTCTGCGCCGTTTAAGCATACGAAAAAGTTTAGCAAATTAAGATATGGAGGCGAGTGATTTGCCGAAAGAATGGATTTTGAACAACACAATGAACCGCTTCCAACTAAACTTTAAGCGCAATGTGGGGCCCACCAGCGAATCCATACGAAAATGCGAGCCCAAAACCTTGGAACAATGGCGGGAATATTATTTTGCAAATGTAAAATCAAAAGAACACATTGAAGAGCTTGGCAGAAAACTATACACAAAAATCACAGAAGTTGTGCAAGCAGAAATTGAAGATGTAAATGAGCAAGACTGTATAGATTATATGCTTGGTATGGTGATAAACCGCACCTTTGATGGATACATGACGGAAATTACCACAATTTACGGGCAGTTAGAAGGTTTATTGGGCATCAAAATACAACCCGCCCCTGATGAATGGGACAGACTTTATAATGTGGATTTTTTTATAGAGATTAATGAAAAGTATATTGGCTTACAAATTAAGCCCGCAGGTGATGGGATACAGCTTTCCCAAATTTTCAAAGAACGGGAATTGCAAGAAAAAACCCACCAAAAATTTACAGAAGAGTTTGGCGGGAAGGTGTTTTATATTTATTCTACAAAAATAAATGGCCGTAAAGAGATTGCCAATATGGATGTTGTTGATGAAATATCTGTTGAAGTGCAACGTTTGGGTGCAATTTAATCACACACTACCCGAACCATAGGTAAAGCCACGGCCATGCACATCAGACACCACATCTGTTACCATAAAAGCTTGCTTATCGTGCTTATCCACAATTTCTTTTAGCTTGCGATAGTCCCCGCTGTCCATGGTAACCATCAGCATGGGCATTTGCTCGTTTTGATAGCTTCCCACGGTGGGTATGGTTGTAACGGATTTGCCAAGCTCTTTCATCACATCAGCCACAATGGCATCGGATTGTTTGCTGATAATATGCACCCTCTTTTTCTTGCTCATACCATTTTCAATATAACCCATTACAACCATGGTGATGAAAATAGACAGGATGGCGAAGAAAAACGAATCCACATCAAAAACATACAGACTAAAGATAACCACCGCACCATCCGTAACAAAAAGCCCAATGGATGGCTTTAAGCCGGTATATTTTTGCAATATAAGGGGTGGGATGGCGGTGCCGCCGCTGGATGCCCTGTTTTTATACAAAATGGATACGGCAACACCGAATATAACGCTGCCAACCACCATGGCAAGCATCCTATCCTGCACCAATGTATGGTTTGGCACAAAATTAATTGCCACAGGCAATAACAATGCGCCGATTACGGTGTTTACAAACACTTCACGCCCAAGGAAAATTAGGGTGGCGATGACAACAATGCCATTACCAATCCACACGCTGATGGAGCGGTCGATTGCCCCTTCGGTGGCGGATTCCAGTATAATAGCAAGCCCTGTTAGCCCGCCTGCTGCAATTTCGTGGGGTGCCATAAACATATTTACAGCAACCGCAATTAAGGTGATGGAAAAAACTATCCACCACAAGCGGATTACCAGTTGACTCATTTTGGATTTTGTCATAAAATCACTCCTTTAGAGTTGAGTTTAATTGAAGCGGATAATATTGTCAAGATTTTTTTGGAGGTGCATTGTGGGAAAAGCAGAGCGGGTAAAAGCGGTTTTGGCTGCACTGGATGCGCATTATCCTTTCGAGGACAAGTGCTACTTAAATTATACCCAAGCCCACGAGCTTTTAATTGCCACAATTTTATCCGCACAGTGCACCGATGACAGGGTGAATATTGTAACGGCGGATTTGTTTTCCAAATACCCCACACTGGAAGCCTTTGCAGCGGCGGATTTGGCACAAATGGAGCAGGATGTGAAGTCCACAGGGTTTTACCGCAACAAGGCTAAAAACATCATCACCTGTGCCAAGCGGTTGCTGGAAGAATTTGGCGGCCAGCTACCCTATTCAGTGGAGGAGCTGACAAGTTTGGCGGGTGTGGGGCGCAAAACCGCCAATGTGGTGCGATGCCACATTTTCGGCTTACCCAGTGTGGTGGTGGATACCCATGTAATGCGAATTTCCCGCCGCTTGGGGCTAACAAAACATAGCGACCCCGTAAAGATAGAATTTGACTTGATGAAATGCCTGCCAAAACATAGTTGGATACGCTACAACCACCAAATTATTGCCTTTGGGCGGGAAATTTGTAAAGCACCCAAGGCAAAATGCCACCTGTGCTTTATGACGGAATTTTGCCCGTCTCATAAAAAATCGCCAAAGGCCAATTAACGATTTTTTTAGATTTTGCTTGCTATTGCTTACTTGGTTTGGTATAATTGCCCTTATACCCATTTCCCGCTAAAATTGCAACAATAAACTTGTCTTTTTGTCCGATTGACCCAGCACGTACTTTTGGGTACGCACGGAACCTTGCTCCTTGCAATCGAACAAAAATAATGCGTTTCTTGCAGCGATTTTAGCGGGAAATGAGTATACGACATAACAACGGAGGTTTTATTTTGGCTGATATAATTTTTCCAAATCTGGGCATTACTATCGAAAATTTGCATAGGGTGGCGTTTTCTATTGGAAATTTTGATATTTACTGGTATGCCGTTTTTGTAATGGTAGGAATTGCGGCGGGCGTGTTTTTTGGTGCGCATTTTGCACCTAAAAAGACAGGTCAAAACCCCGAAATTTATTTCGACTTTGCTATCTGGGTAATCCCTGCCGCCATTGTGGGTGGGCGGTTGTTTTATCTTATTTTTAGCCCATGGCCTGCGGGTGTCGGTTTTTTCCATATTTTCAACATTAGGTCGGGGGGCATTGCCATTTTCGGTGTTATCATCGCAGCCCTTGCCACCGCCATTATCTTCTGCTGGCGTAAGAAAATTTCTTTTTTTAATTTTGCAGATACTGCCGTGGTAGGTCTTATCATTGGGCATGTTATCGGGCGTTTTGGCAACTTTACCAATCGGGAGGCCTTTGGCGGCTTTGCTTCCGATAGTGCCCCATTTGCCATGCAAATACGCTTGGACCAAGTGCATAATGCAAGAACCGTAACAGATGAAATGCTGAGCAACCAAATAATCCAAGGCGGCTTAACCTATATACAAGTGCATCCAGTGTTTTTTTATGAAGCCGCCATAAACCTGGCTCTATTTATTTTCCTAAACATATACCGCAAACACAAAAAGTTTGATGGCGAACTTATTGCAATATACTTCCTGTCCTATGGCATAACCCGCTTTTTCTTAGAAACAATGCGTACGGACCAGTTACACATCGGCGGCACAAACATAGCCATTGCCCATATTATTTCCGCAATTTTGGTGGGTGTTGGCGGGGCAATCCTTGCCCGTGGATACATTCGCTACTTCAAAAATCGTAAAAAGCCTGCATAAATCTTCCCTTATCTGTCAAAAATATTAATGCAAAGCAAACAGGGAGGAATATTATGGGAAAATTTACCAGCGGACTTATTGCAGGTTCTGCCCTTGGGGCTGTAGGCTTAGCGCTTGCCATGAGCGATAAACGCACAAGAAAACGCTTGTTGCGTGACGGGCGCAAGGCCATAAGCCGTGCCAACGATTTTTTAAGAAGTTAAGGAGGATTTATTATGTCCAAGAAAAGTACAGCAACTGTGGATTTACACTATCACGGCGGTAACGGGAATTTAACGCCTGAAAACGGAAAAGAACTGCCCGACACAGGTAAGAAGAAAAAAGAGAAAAAAGTGTATAACTAATCATCGGGGACGGCCGGAAACTTTGCGGCCGTCCCTAAATATTTCCAAAATACTTGTTGACCTTTTTTGAAATATCATGTACAATAGAATAGAGAAAGACTGACAAAATTGAGGTGAGTGTATGATTGAGCTTTTGACAGCCGTAAAACCGCAACTATCATCAAATCCGCTGGAAAATTTGACTATGATTGCCAATACCCTGTCCCATGCGACGGGTGGTAGTTGTTTTGTTGTCGCATACAAAAGCGGTAATTTTAGGGTTGTTACCCCGAACGCTTACCCCGGGTGTTTTGATGAATGCGACATAAAGCAATCTTACGCTACCCGCGAGCCTGTCATAAAAGACGGGTTTGTTTGTGTCCCAATAACCCCACAAAACCATCATTTTGATTTTGAAGAGATAGAAGATATGCGCCAATATATTGAAGATATGTACCCAACGGGCTTTGTTTGCATATCCGGCACAATCGCCGACCCCCGTGGCATCTTGGCTGATGTTATGGAGCTTAATAACCTAATCGCCACCTGTTTGGAATTTTACACGCACCTGCACGATATTACAACCGACAAACTAACGGGAGCCCTAACCCGTAAATATATGGAGCAAGCCTTGGAAACACGCCTAAAATCAGATAGTCCCTTTGCCCTAATTATGGGGGATATGGATTTTTTTAAGCATATAAACGACAACTTTGGGCATGCCGTAGGTGACGATGTTCTGCGCTTTGCAGCGGACAACATACGCAAAAATTTAGGCGAAAAAGGTGTGCTTGGCAGATACGGCGGGGAAGAATTTGTTATCATGCTTGATAATGCCGATACCCCTGCCGCCGAAGAATTTGCGGAAAATCTACGCCTTTCAATCCAAGATGCTGATATTTTGGAGGGCAAGCGGGATGTTACCATTAGCTTGGGCATTGCCGTTTACCCTGCCCACGGCAACACCATAAAAACTTTAACAGACAAGGCGGATAAAGCCCTGTATGTGGCCAAAAACAGCGGGCGCAACAAATACCAAACTTGGCAAGATGATTTTGATGCACATACAGTTACAAAAACCCCCGAACAGGAGTTTTTTACAGGCGATGCGGACAAAGACGCCCGGCATACACGCTCGCTTTACAAAATAATGTCAATCAGCGCAGGAGATGTGGATGGTGCCGAAAAAATAAGCTTGGTTTTGGACGAAATTGCCAATAACCTTATGGCGATTGATGTGGCATATTATCCCAAAAACAAACCGCCACACAGGCTTAAAGCATCCAATTTTTTGCAGCACAACCTAAGCTTGGTAGAAAAAACCATGGCCAAGGCAGAAATATTTTGTGAGGTAGATTGGGACAACAAAAATGTTGATAATAGGGCAGGTTTTTACAATTGGCAATCCGTTATCGTGGTGCCCGCTGTGATAAATGGCGAAATTGCAGGGGTTTTATATGTTAGCACATCGGTTGCATCTAAGGCATTTACAAGGGACGAAGCCGGATATGCCTACAATGTGGCACAGCTTGCGGCAATGATGATGGATAGGGGGTAATGGCAATGTCGATTATCAATAACAGATATAGGATAGTGCGCCAGCGCAATGTGGTGCATCCTCAAGTTTCATCCTACCTAACCCGTGATATGGCAGATGACAATAAAGAGCGGGTTGTGCATTTGCTGGATGGGGATTTTTTGCCTAATGCGGTGGGTTTTTACAGTAAGGAATTTGCCCTATACAAAAATATAAACCATCATTCCATACTAAAAAATTATGATTTGGAGCTGGTGCGCTTTATCGGGGACAAGCCCGCAACCACAACCCAATACCTAATTTCTGCGGAATTTGCACCGGATGCGGCACCACTGTCAGGCGCAGCTGTGTATCTTAAACTAAAACCAAACCAAGTTTTGGATACTTTTGTGTGCCTGTGCCGTGCTGTGGGCTATTTGCATTCCAAAAACATCATACATGGCAATATCCACGCAAATACGGTGTTTATAAACCATACAGGCAACCGTATGGGGCTTATTGATATGGCGATGACCAATTTATTTTTCAAAGACAAGGCAGATATTTACTTCCAAGCACCCGAAATTTTGGCAGGGGGCGAAGCCAGCGTAAAAGGTGATATTTATGCTCTTGGTGCTACTTTGTTTTATCTAATTTCCGGCAAAAGCGGCGTAGTAAATTTTAAGAAGGAATTGGAAGAATTTACTATGGCAACCAAGCCGGCTATGCAGGCTTTTTTACCAATTATCCAAAAGGCAACAGAAAAAGCAGAAAACCGTTTTGAAACTGTGCCGCAGTTGATAGAAGCCCTAAATAGCGCTTTTAATAAGACATTTGCAACCATTGAAGTGGATGAGCTAAGGCACCTGATGCTGGGTGCAGACTTTATCGGCAGACATAGCCAGCTGGACACCATAATTAAAAACTTTGACGAAGTGGCTGTGGGCAAATCCCGTGCCCGATATGTGTATATAAGCGGCGTGCAGGGTATTGGTAAATCCACCATAGTCGGGCAGCTTAAAAACCATCTTAGCTTACAAAATGCCCCAATTTTTGCATCTTTTGACAGTAGGGGCGACAATGCCATGCGTACCATACTGCGCCAAATGTTGGATTTGCACACGTCCAAAGCTTATGATGGGGATTTTTTGCAATATATAACCGCCGTGGCAAACGGCACGTCTTTGGAAGGCAGCACAAAATCTTACGGGCAAAGCTCCATTATGCGGTTTATGTATGACCGTGTTAAGGATGTGCCCGCCATGATAATACTTGATGACATAGAATTTGCCGATTTTAGCACAATAGAGCTTTTCCAGCGGCTTGCTGCCATTTGCAAAAACCTTTGCCTTGTATTGTCCACCCGCCCTGATTTTGAAAACACAAAACTAACGGAATTTTTTGCGTCCCTAACGGATGAAAACCTAATTACCTTAACCCTTGATAATTTAACGAAAGATGAAACAGCAAGGCTGGCAAAAAGCATCCTTGCTGCCGATGAAGTTTCTGACCAGTTTGCTGATGTGCTGCACAAAAATACAGGGGGCAACCCGCTTTTTGTAGAAGAAGCCCTTAAATCCCTTATGTTGAATGGCACCATCTATATAAATTCCGAAAACGGATACTGGTATGCCGATTATGAGCGGGAGGATTTCTATAAAATCCCAATACCGCAAAATTTGATGGATGCAGTTAAAAATGTGGCGGACGCCCTTGAAGGGGATGAATACAGGGTGGTGCAAGCCATTTCTGTTTTTGACAAAATTTTGCCAACAGCAGATATGCTTGCAAGTATTTTACAAACAGATGCAACCGAGCAATTAGCAAGCCTGTCCAAACAAGGCACTTTAACTGTTCACAGCACAGGTATCGGCCGTGCCACCACCTATGCCATAACTAACAAAGCTCTAAACCAAGTGGCTTATGATCAAACAAGTGAAGAAGAAGCAAAGAAACTGCATATCCGTGCGGCGGATGTTTTGATTGGCGAAAAAACCCAAACAGACGCAATGATGGAAGAAATTGTTTATCATTTGGGTGTGGCCGATGACAATCGAAGGCTGTTAGAGTGGCTGGAAAAAATTGGCGATGCCCACTACAAAGTACTTAACATGCCAAAGTCCATAGAAATTTATGAAAAGGCCATAAAAATATGCGGCTTGCTGGGTGATGGCGAAAAAGAGATTGATGTAAGGCTAAAATTGCGCCCCGCCCAAAGGGTTACCAACCTTGTGTCGAAAGCCATCGAAAATATGGAAAAAACAGCAGACATGGCTAAGGATTTGGGTTTGATTGAAAAGCACATCCGGGCGGCTTCGTCACTAATTAACTTGCATGTTGTATTAAGTAATTTGGAAGCGGCAAAGGCGGTCGCAGCAAAAGTGAAGCCATTTTTCGAAGATGAAGCATTTAGGCAAAAATATCTAAAAGCTTACGTTGTGTTTAGATATTCTTCTTTTGATTTGCTGCTTACAGATGCAAAAGAAATGCCCAAAGGCATTGCGGATGAAAAGGCGGGGGAGGAGTTGCGCCGCCTGCAAGCCTTATGCCAAGAAGACTGGCTGGAAGAAAGAATTACTATAGCGGATTATATTAACCGCCACCACTCCCTTCTCGGCGAATATGCAAAATGTGCGGAAATTTTGACAGAAGCCATAGAAATGTGCCGCAAAAGCGGGGATACAAGGCTGGAGTCCGTATTCCTCTCCAATCTTGCTATCAACCATATCCATACAGGGCAGGGCAAGTTGGGATATCAAATGGGGATGGAGCAACTTTCAAGCGGCTTTACCCAGCCCAATTTGAAGATGGAGCTGGTAATGATTTTGGCGATATGTGACTATGTCTTTTTTTTCCGGGTGGATGATGCCCTGATGAAATTAAAAGAAGCCCAAAATGAAGGCATGCTTATGGGGCTGGATATTTATACTTCTGATAACATTATCACAGTGCAGAGTGTTATGCTGGAGCGTAGCATGTTTACGCAAATACACGGTTTTGCGGAACTTTATTTGGAGGCTTTGGAAGCGGGAGGGATGCTCGCAAACAGCCACAAACAAGCTGCCTATGTAGTGCTTGGCCGATGCTATCTAATGATGGGGGACCTGGAAAAGGCAAAGCAGTTGACTGCCATCTTTTCAAACTGGATTAAAGAAAGGGGGGTGCTTTCGGAACACAAGCACACTGCCCTTTTGACGGAAACCGTGTATGACATTTTGATGGGCAACCCAAGCGAAATGGATGCTAACCAATTGGCAGAAGAGACCATTAAGCAGTATTTGGCGGAAGGTAGCCACATTTGGATGCATAAAATGGGCGAAGCTGTAGATTTTGCTTTCATACTTCACCAATACGGCCACAAAATACCTGCCGCAACCATTTTAACCCGTGTATTGGAAATGGCTGACGGCATTGAAAACATCAGCGATTTTATGCGCCTTAAAACACTGTATGCCCAAAGCCTGCTTTCAGAAAGTGGAGAAGAAGCTGCAGATTATTTGGTGCGGGCACAACAAATTGCCGCAAGGCATGAGCACTATCTAATGCTTGCCATAATTTGCCGGGATTTAAGTTTGATTTACACCGAAAAAGCCCCTTATGTTGCCACGGATTACGCCGTGCGGGCTTGCGAGGCAGTGCAAAACCTGCTAAACAATACACCACCGCAATTTTGGGCAAGTATCATGCGTTTCCACGGGTTGCTTTCCATTTTTAAGGATGTCGTGGAAATTGATGAGCAAAACCCTGATTTTGACATAATTATGTCCCCTGATATTTTTGACGGGCTTTTGGAAGACGAAAATTTGGCAAGGGCGAAAAAGGACAGCTTTTTATCAAGAATGCCCAGCGGCATGAAAGATGCGGGAGGTATCATACGCAACCTAAGCAGCACCAGTAACGACAACCTTATGTTGCTTGCCAGGTATTTTGCGGCGGTTGCTTGTGCGCCCAAATGCTTTATTGTGGTGGAAGATGATGGGGCGGAAACCGGCTTTTCTATAATTGCCGACAATGACGGGCATCGCCATGAGGTTGAAACAAAAAGCATTTTGCGCCATACAAAGGCTTTGGGGCAAGATGTGTTTGCCACAGTGGAAGGGGACAACATGGCAATATTGCCCGAAGGGGCAAAGGTTGCTATGTGCTTGCCAATCGACCATAATGCGTATATCTTAATCTACACCGACAGTATTTTCCATAACATCAACGAAGATGCGGTTGCAGAAATCAAAACCCTGCAAAAACCTTTGGAAATGAGCGTTTTGATGAATGTTACAAAGGCGCAATCCATGCTGGATAAGCTTACGGGGGCGTTAAACCGCAGATATTTGGATTTGGCACTGGAAAACAGCGTAGCAAAAACATTGGAAGCCGGCTTGCCCCTATCCCTAATTATTGCGGATTTAGACAACTTTAAGGGCATAAATGACACATATGGCCACACGGTGGGCGATGAGGTTTTAACCGCTGTTGGCAAAATTATCCGTGAGCATTTGCGTAAAGACACCCCCTTCGGGCGTTTTGGCGGGGAAGAGTTTATGATTGCTTTGGAAAATGTGTGTGAGGAGGATGCCTTGAAATTGGCGGAAAAACTGCGCACATCTATTGAAGAAGCACGGATTTTGGGCAGCAAGCGGGCTGTAACTGCCAGCTTTGGAATTGCCGTTATGCCAGCCCACACCCAGAACAAGAAAGAACTGATAGACAAAGCGGACAAAGCCCTGTACGCCAGTAAATATGAGGGGCGCAACATGTCCACTGTGTATAGGGAAGATTTGGAAGCCCCAAGCAAAAATAAGCACCAAACAAATGATATTATTACAGGCGATGCGTTGGTAGATGCCATGAGGATGCGCCTTACCTTGGAAATTATCCAGCTAACCAGAAGCGAGATGACATCGGAAAACAGAAAAAACGTGGCGCAGGACAAAATTAAGCAAATGGTGGATGCGGGTGACCATATAAACCAAGAAGCCTTAAACGCACTAAATGCTTTGGTGGAAGCCATGTAACAAAAAGGCAACAATTATTAGGGGTCGGTTCGGCTTACAAGCAAACACTAGGATATAATCTGTGAAGGGCGGAAATAACACCACAAGCTGAAAAAGTAGCGGTGTATCGTTGCTTCGAGGCAAGGGTGCACTTATGTACCACAACGAGCGTGGGGGTGCGTGAAATTTATATTCGGTACAGTAAGGAGTTGTAATGAGCGGTTTATGTTAAAGAGGTAAATATGCAGTAGAAGGGATAGATTATAATGAAATTTGCAGATATGCAGTATACAAGACCCGAGCTGGAGTCAACACAGGCAAGGTATCGGGAGCTGCTTAAAAACTTTAAGGCAGCAAAGACCGCTGATGAGTGTTTTGCATCGCATAAGGAAATTAACGATTTTACTGAATATGTAAACACCATGATTAACCTTGCTTATGTGCGCAAAACACTTAATACCAAGGATGAGTATTATGCGGCAGAGTATGAATATTTGGATGAGGTAAGGCCGCATTTTAAGGAAGTTTTGCAAGAAATTTTTGCGGCTATGCTCAACTCGCCTTTCCGCAAGGAAATGGAGGCGGCATGGGGCAAGATAATGTTTTCCAATCTTGAGATTGAGTTAAAAACCTTTTCGCCTGAAATTATTGAAGATTTGCAAGAGGAAAACCGGCTTTGCAGTGAATATGCCGACCTTCTGGCTTCTGCTGAAATTGAGTTTGATGGAAAGACTTTGAACTTATCCGATATGTCGGCTTACTTTGAAAACAAAGATAGAGATATGCGCGTGCAAGCCTGCGAGGCTTTGTCTAACTGGTATACAAGCCATGCGGAACAGTTTGACACAATTTTTGACAAGCTCGTAAAATTGCGCACAGGCATTGCTAAAAAACTCGGCTATGAGAGCTTTACAGAGCTTGGCTACTATCGTATGCAAAGAAATTGTTTTGACGAGGCTATGGTTACAAAGTTCCGCCAAGGTATTATAGAGCATATAGTGCCGCTAATATTAAAAATAAAGGCTGAACAGGCAGTTCGTATAGGTGTGGATAAAATAGACATTGCCGATTTGTCTTTTAACTATCCTGATGGTAACCCCACGCCCAAGGGCACACCGGATGAGATTTTTGCCCATGGCAAAAAGATGTTTGCCGAGCTATCTGATGAAACAAGCGAATTTTTTAACTTTATGCTTGAAAACGATTTATTTGATGTACTATCTAAGCCCGGCAAAGGGGTGGGCGGCTACCTGGAGGAGTTTCACATTTACAAGGCACCGTTTATTTTCGCAAACTTTAATGGCACGTCGAATGATATTTATGTGCTTGCACACGAGGCGGGACATGGATATGCTTCCTATGTTGCATACGACATTTACCCCTATGAGCTGCGTGAAGGAAGCCCGGAGATAAGCGAGATACATGCCATGGCCATGGAGTTTTTTGCTTGGCCTTGGATGGAAGGGTTCTTTGGTGCAGATACGCAGAAATATTACCATAGGCATTTATCCAAATCTATAGAATTTTTGCCTTATGGCTCAATGGTGGATGAATTTCAGCACCTTGTTTATGCCAAACCCGAAATGACACCTGCCGAGCGTAATGCACTATGGCTTGAGCTGGAGGCAAAATATCGCCCATGGATTGATATGGCAGGCATACCCTATTGGGCAGAAGGCCGCTGTTGGCATAGACAGGCGGCTATTTATGAAATGCCTTTTTACTACATTGACTACTGCTTGGCAGGCATAATGGCTCTAAATTTTTGGGCTTTGAACCAAAGTGACCATATGAGTACGTGGGAAAAGTATGTGCGCCTTGTAAAGTTTGCCGCAACTAAAAACTTTGTAGAGCTTGTTAGCGACAGCGGACTGCCTACGCCCTTTGAGCCGCAAAACTTGAAGATGGTTGCAGATATGGCGGCGGAATGGCTTGAAAAAAATAGAGTATAGAGTACAGTGTATAGAGGATAGAGCGGATTTAACAGTATATTGAAAGAGGTGCTAAAGCAAGTGATACACTTGCTTGGTTAGGAATCCGGCTTCCCTTGTCTCTGTTTATATTAGTATCTATTATATTTACAAGAATCGGTGCAGGAATTGGATTCCTTTTGCATTTAACAAAAAAAGCGCACGTAATAAGCATTAGTAGTGTTATTTCCACCCTTCACAGAATACATCCTATAACTTGCCCGCCATCCCAAAAAGGGAGGCGGGCAAGTTAATGCTTGGAGTGAAAGCGAAGGATTTATAAAGCCACACTAGAAACATGAAACTATATTGAATATTTGAACAACCAATACCAATTCCATTCTCAATCATGGAAAAGCACATTTTTGAAAACGCACTGAAACCTGCGATTTTCAAAATATCCTTTTCCATGTTTCGAATTGGAATTGGTACAAGATGCTCTGTGCCATTCACAAAATTCTCCAAGTCCCTAATGCAAACGCCAACTGCTGGCATTGCGGAAAATATCACCGGCAGTTGGGGTGAAGCTGCCATATACACGGTTTGTTGTGTACAAAAATTGGTTGTGGAATGCAATGGTTATTATTGGCAAATTATCGGAAAAATACTGTTGCAATTCGGCGGCGGCGGATTGGAGAGCCGCCGGGTTGGCAGCATTATTTGCCATACTTTGCAATGCCAACAAATTATGAGAGCTGTATCCCATAGAAAAGCCCAAGTTGGGGCGCATACCCACGGGGGCAGTGCCCACAACAAGGTCATAATCACCTGCTTCCAGTCGGCTTTCAAAGTCGTAAAAAGGCAGGGTGTGCAGGGTTACGTTTGCACCTTCTGTCGCCAGCACTTCTGCCAACAATTGGGCTATTGGGGCGGTTTGTGAATTATCAACATTTACAATGATATCAAGGGTAAGTGGCATGGGTGGCAGGGCAGGGGAAATTTGGCGTTGTAAAAAGCCATCCTCACCCCTCACAAAGCCTGCATCTGCAAAGGTTGCGGCTTCGGCGGGCTGTGGATGTATATGCATCCAACACATGGGATTGATGGGGGAACGCAAACGATGCCCGTCCATGGCACCGTCAATTGCCCTGCGCACTTGATATTCGGCGAATATGGTGCGTTCCATATTAAATCCTATAAAATCAAAATAGTTTGCGGCAATGGGTGCTGCATTTTTTTTGCCCATAGCACGAAACCTGCCGTATTCGGCGGGGGATGCGGGCAAAATGTCAATCAACCCCTGCTCGAAAGCGTGGGTGGCATCGCCCATATCCCGCAGGATTAGGGCGGTTACTTGCTGTATATAAGGCCTACCGCCTACCGCATTGGCATTGGCAATGAATTCCAAGCGATTGGCCAAGGTGTGGCTGTAAAAACGAAATGGCCCATTGCCCACAGGGTGCATATTTCTGGGGGCTTGCAAATTCGTCATAGACACCGGGTGGTAATAATGCTCGGGAATTATGGGAAAATCCAATAAATACTTAAACTGCCACATGGGGGAGTTGAGGTTGATGTGTAGCGTGCGTGAGTCTACCACGTTATGGCTGGCAACATATGCCACATTTGGCCGGTAAACGGCTGTTTGAGGGGCTTGGTTGCGAAGCACATCAATGCTAAACGCCAAGTCTGCAGATGTGATGGGCATACCATCTTCCCAAAAAATGTTGGGGCGCAGGGTTATGGTCAAACTTTGCCCGCTGGGCGCAAAGGTGATGTTTTCGGTAATTGCAGGGTTTGTGATTGGTCGTAGCTCCTCATCAAAAATTACGATTGGTTCAAAAACAAGGCGCAGCACCTGCGCCAGATAGGGGTCGCTGTTTAGCAAGGGGTTTAAGGTGGCTGGCATGGGCATGGCTATTGTGAGATGGTTAGGTAAAGCTGGCGGTTGCGCTGTTTGTTCTTGCTGGGCGGGGGCTTGCGCCTCACCGCTTTCTTGTGCCGGGTAGGCGGCAAAATTGGGATCCAGCCGGGCTAAATCAGGGCTTTCGCCGCCGCAAGCCGCCAATATTAACAACAATAATGGCAATAGCAAAAGTCTCTTCATAAAATCACCCTGGTAATTTTTGTAATTTGGTTGTATAAGTGTTGAAAATCCCCGTCATTATCGACTTTGTGGGTGATGTGGCGGGCCAATTCTGCATCGGGCATTTGGCTGTTAATTCTTGCCAATGCCGACTTGCGGGTTAACCCATCCCTTGCTATAATGCGATTGATGCGCATTTCATGGGGGGCAAAAACACCAATAACCGCATGACACATTTTGTCCACGCCCGCCTCCACAAGCACAGGCGCATCAATGGCTATTACGGAATTATCACTGGTTTTTACAGCTTTATTTATGGCGTAAATTACATGCTTGTGAACAATTTGCGATAGTTGGGCAAGTTTGCCTTTGTCTGCAAAAACAATGTCGCCTAAAATTTTGCGGTTTATTTCGTTACCTGCACCTAAAATTTGATTGCCAAAAACCGCTAAAATCTCATCATAGGCGGGGGTGGCACCTTTTTTTATTACGCTATGGGCAATTTTGTCCGCATCCAAAATTTGGGCACCAAAATCTGCCAAAACACGACAAACCTCGCCCTTTCCTGCGCCACTTCCCCCTGTCACACCTATGATTAATTTATTTTGACTCATACCAATTTCTCCCAACGCTTATATCGATTGCTAATACCACGGACAAGTCCACTGCCCGCTCCATTTCGTCCCTTAAAATGTCGGTTACGGCGGCAACTTCACCCTCTGCCGCTTCTATCAACAATTCGTCATGCACCTGCAAAATAAGGCGGGATTTAAGCCCTTCGGCATGCAGACGATTATAGACTTTTACCATTGCAATTTTCATAATATCGGCGGCAGAGCCTTGTACGGGCATATTCATTGCTGCACGCTCGCCAAAGCCACGGGTTACAAAGTTGCCGCTTGCAAGCTCCGGAATTTGGCGGCGGCGGCCCCACAAGGTTTCTGCATAACCATCCAATTTGGCACGGCGCACAGCATAATCCATATATTTTTTAACCTTTGGATAACGTTGGAAATAATTGTTAATAAACCCGTCCGCTTCTTTAACGGATACGCCAATATCCTCCGCCAGCGAAAAAGCCGAAATGCCGTACACAATGCCAAAATTTATGGCCTTTGCAAAGCTTCTGGTTTGCTCGTCCACCTCTTCCAATGGGATTTGGAAGGCACGTGCGGCTGTGATGCGGTGAATATCCTGATTTTGGGCAAAAGCATCCAAAAAAGTTTCATCCCCCGATAGCTCTGCTAAAATGCGCAGTTCAATTTGGCTGTAATCCGCATCTACCAGCACAAAACCGGGGCTTGCCACAAAGGCACGGCGAAGCTCCCTACCCAAATCGGTACGTATTGGGATGTTTTGTAAATTAGGCTCGGCGGAGGATAGGCGACCCGTGGCTGTTAAAGCTTGGTTAAAGTTGGTGTGTATTTTACCAGACTTGGGATTTATTGCCGCCAAAAGCCCATCCACATAAGTAGAGCGCAATTTGGAAAAGCTGCGATATTCCAATATTTTGTCAGCGATAGGTTCGGTTTTTGCCAATTTTTGCAAAACATCTACATTGGTGGAAAAGCCCGTTTTGGTCTTTTTGCCGCCTTTTAGCCCCATATCCTCAAAAAGCACCTTTGCAAGCTGTTTGGGGGAGTTTATATTAAATTCCTGCCCTGCAAGGGCGTAAATTTCCAACGTTAAGCGGTCAATTTCCACCGTCAGCTTATCGCCATATTCCTTGATAAATTGGGCATCGATGGCGATGCCGTGATGCTCCATATCTGCCAAAACACCCAAAAGGGGCATTTCCACATCATGGAAAAGTTTGGACATGCCTGTTTGTTCCAAGTTTTCTGCCATAATGGGGTATGCCCTGTAAATGGCGGAAACATGGGCAAAAGATGTCTGCGATAAGTCCTGAGAAGACTCTTGCGGCTCATCCAGCAGACTTAGTTGTGCATCGCCTTTTTCGGGCAAATTCAGTGTTTCGCCTAAATACTGCAAGCTTAAATCCGCAATGCCGTCACCATCCTTTAAGTTGCCCAGCAGGTAACCGCCCAAAAGTAAGTCAAATGCCAAATTATTTACATTTATGCCCATTTTGCGCAATTTGCGAATGTCTTTTTTGGTATCAAAGGCAATTTTAGGTGCTTCCCCCTCAAAAAAACTTGCTAAATCAAGGTGTGGGGGTGCAAATGCCACATGCCCATCCTTAGCCAAGCCCAGCCCCAAAATCCGGTCAGCATCCCACAAAATATGAAATGCAACGGGGTCGGTTGATGTGGAAAAATCAGTTAAATCCTGCAAAATGCTTCCATTTATGGTTTGGCTGGCGGTAGGTGCAACCCCGCCAAACTTATCCCCAAACTTTTTAAGTACACTTTTTAATTCCAGCCGCCCAAGTTCCTCAAAAGCGGCCTGTGTAAACATTTCACCCAACAGCAAGCCACCCACATCCGCATCCACATCCGCATCAGTAATAATTGTTGCCAATTCTTTGGAAAGTCTTGCAATCTCAGCAAATTCCTGCAAATTTTCGGCGGCTTTTTTGGGTTTGATGGCGGTGGGGTTGGCGGTAACGGCTTCAATGGCCGCTTCGATATTTTTGTAATCCTGTATGATTTTTAGGGCGGTTTTTTCACCAATGCCCGCCACGCCGGGGATATTGTCGCTTGCATCCCCCATTAACGCTTTCATGTCAATGTATTCGGTGGGTGTAATACCCATTTTCTCCACAAAATCAGCTTCAAAATAATCCTCTGTGGTGGTTGTGCCGCCACGGGTTTTGGGTATACGTATTTTTATGCGGCCTGTTGCAACTTGCAATAAATCCTTGTCACCGGTGATGATGGTGGTTAAAAAGCCTGCATTTTGGGCTTTGTGGGCAAGGGTTGCCATCACATCATCCGCCTCAAAACCTTCCAGGGATACGATTGGTATATTCATCATCCCCAACAAATCCTTTAAGATGGGGATTTGCGCTTTCAACTCGCTTGGAAAAGGTTTGCGTGTTGCCTTATAATTAGCAAACTTAATATGTCGGAAGGTGGGTGCGGGCAGGTCAAAAACAACTGCGCCGTAATCGGGCAACTCCTCCTCCAACAACTTAAAATATATATTTAGAAAGCCTAAAATTGCATTGGTTGGCACGCCTGCCTTGTTGCTCATGGGTGGCAGGGCATAAAATGCACGGTTTATAAGGGACATTCCGTCCAGTAGCATTAATTTTTTCATGGGCATCTCCAAATGTAGTGTTTGGGATATTTTATCACAGTGCAGGCAAGATGTCAATTCATCACCCCATCATTTTATTTAATTGATGGGGTGATGAGAAATTCTGCTTGCGTAAATTTTACAGATATGTTACACTAATTACATAGAAAACTATCCTACCTAAGAGGTGATAATATCAAAGGTTTTTACGAAATTTTTAACCTTGCACGCAACAAAGAAAATGCTGCCGTAGCCGTAGCTGTGGCGGGTGCGCCCTATGTGATGGAAGCCGCCTACGAAGCCACAAAGCTGGGCATTGCCACTATGATTTTGGTGGGTGATGAGGCGAAAATTAGCCAAATTGCCCATGAAAGAGGCATAGACCTTAGCCAGTTTAAGGTGGTGGACGAGCCTGACCCGATTGCCGCTTGTAAAACCGCTGTAAGTCTTGTTTCCAGCAGGCAAGCCAGCTCCCTAATGAAAGGGGATATTGACACATCCACTGTCATGCGGGCGGTTTTGGATAAGGAAACGGGCTTGCGCAGCGGCAAAAAGCTAAGCCATATTGCCGCTTTTGAAACCGAGGGCTACCACAAAATGCTCTTTGCCACCGATTGTGCCATTAACATCGCCCCCGATTTTGATACCAAAATCGATATTATCGAAAATGCGGTGGCGGCTTTGCAAAACTTAGGCATTGCAAAGCCAAAAGTTGCCTTAATGGCCGCCAAAGAAACTGTGGATGATAAAATGCCCGTAACCGGGGAATGGGCGAAGATTGTGGATTTGCACAAGTCCGGTGAGCGGATGACGGGTTGCGTTGTTGATGGCCCCCTGGCTTTGGACAATGCCGTTTCCGAAGATGCTTGCCGTATAAAGGGTATAAACAGCCCCGTGGGCGCAGATGCGGATATTTTGGTTGCCCCGTCCATCGAGGCAGGCAATATGCTTTATAAATGCTTATCATTTATCACCAAAGCCAAAAACGGCGGGGTGGTGCTTGGGGCAAAACGCCCAATCGTACTAACCTCCCGTGCGGACACGGCAGAAAGTAAGCTAATTTCCATTGCATTATCAGTTTTGTTTTAAGGAAAACTTTTTTCGTATTTGGCGAAAAACCACTACGCAATTGTTGAAGTGGAACGTTTCAACAATTGTTGCGTTGTTGAGGAGATTTAGATGAAAATTTTAATTGTAAACCCGGGCTCCACATCCACCAAAATGGGCTTGTATGATGGAGAAACCCCTATCTTTGAAAAAACCCTGCGCCACCAAACCGAGGAATTAAAGCCTTTTGAGCGGGTAGGGGATCAGTATGATTTTCGTAAAAACATTATCCGTGATGAGCTAAAAGTGCAAGGTGTGGAACTTAGCGACTTGGCTGGTATTGTAGGCATGGGTGGCTTGCTTGCGCCCCTTGCCGGCGGTACATATATCGTCAACGATGTGATGGTGGATGATTTACGTAGCGGCAAATACGGCGAACATGCATCCAACTTAGGCGGGCTTATTGCCCGTGCCATGGCGGACGAGGTGGGTATACCCGCCTATATTGTAGACCCCGTTGTGGTGGACGAAATGGAGGATGTTTACCGTTTTAGCGGCCATCCCGAAATTACCCGCCGCAGCATCTTCCACGCCCTTAACCAAAAGGCCATTGCCCGCAAATACTGCGCCGAGCAGGGCAAGCGTTATGAAGATGTTAATTTGATTGTTGCCCATATGGGCGGGGGCATTTCTGTGTCCTTCCACAACAAAGGGCGGGTTATTGATACCAACAATGCCCTTGATGGCTGTGGTCCGTTTACGCCAGAGCGAAGCGGGGGACTGCCCGCAGGGCAATTGGCCACATTATGTTTTAGCGGCAAATACACCCATGCCCAAATTAAAGGCATGATAACGGGCAAAGGCGGCGTTTCGGCCTATATCGGCTCCAACTCCATGTTAGAATTGGAGCAAAGGGCGGAAACCGAGCCTGATATGAAGCTGTTGATGGATGCTATGTGTGTGCAAATTGCCAAAGAAATTGGTGGTTTATCCGCATCTGCTTGCGGCCGGCTGGATGCCATACTGCTAACGGGCGGCATTGCCTACGGCAAGCCTGTTGTAGCAGAAATCACCCGCAGGGTGGGCTTTATCGCCCCTGTCCACGCTTATCCCGGAGAGGACGAGCTTCTTGCACTATCGCAAGGGGCTTTGCGTGTGTTAAAAGGTGAGGAAGAAGCTAAAATTTACCAAGGCAAACCCATTTTTGGCGTTTAGGTGGTGAAAATGAAAAGCTGGTTGGCTGATAAAAGCAAAGTTGTAATACTTATAATCACGATGGCCTTGCTTCTGTTGGGCAGTTTTGGGCTTGGCGTTTACTTCTTTACCTCATTCTTCGTAGATATTATTAATACGGAAAGTGTGAGGATGGAAAATGGCGAAATTATCACAATGGAGCGTGGTGGAACTTTCCATATATACTTGGAAGATAATCGCCCACCTATTCATACCAACCACGGTTTTACCTTCACCAACACCGTAACCGGGCAGATTGTTTATAGCCGCCCAATGCCTGCCAATTTTAGTGTTATATACAACATTGGTAATGTCCACGGTAGGCGAATTGCTTTGGCAGAGCTGGAACAGGGCGACCATATTTTAGAATTTGCCCCATGGCAAGGCACTGGATATTTTACTCAAGGCGTGGAGTTTATACAACCCGCTTTTATGCTTTTTATGCAGATGGGGCTTATTGGGCTCGCCATAATGGTGTTTTTCATTTTTATAACTTTACTTTCGGTGCGCCTTTACAAGTTAAGTAAATTACAGCAAAGACAATTAAATTTTTAACATATTTTAGGAGGATTTTATAATGGACAAATTCGGCTACATGGAAAAGTATGACTTTGAGCAATTGTCCTTTTTCCAACACAAAGCAACAGGGCTAAAGGCAATTACAGCAATCCACAATACAGTGCTTGGCCCATCCCTTGGCGGTACACGCTTTTGGGTTTATGATGATGAGGAAGCGGCAATTGAGGACGCTTTGCGCCTTGCCCGTGGCATGACATATAAATCCGCCTTGGCGGGACTACCCCTTGGTGGTGGTAAGTCGGTAATTATTGGTGATGCTACCGTTCTTCGTAAAGACCCTGTTAAGCGTGAAGCTTTCTGGCGTGCTTTCGGTCGTTATATTGAGGGGCTAAATGGTCGCTATATCACCGCTGAGGACGTGGGAACAACCACCCAAGACATGGTTTATGTAAACATGGAAACCAACAATGTGGTGGGGCTTCCAGGGCGTTCTGGCGACCCAAGCCCGTATACTGCCCGTGGCGTATTTAAGTCTGTTTTAGCTTGTGCAAAACACGTTTACGGCAGTGACGACATCACTGGCAAGGTTATTGCAGTGCAAGGTCTTGGAAATGTGGGTTATCACCTTTGCAAAAACCTGCACGGTGCAGGGGCAAAGCTGATTGTAACAGACATCAACCAAACCAACCTTGACCGTGTTGTAAACGAGTTCGGTGCGACCCCTGTTGCACCCGATGAAATTTATGGGGTAGAATGTGATATTTACGCACCATGTGCTTTGGGTGCGACTGTAAATGATGACACAATCCCACAATTTAAGTGCAAAATCGTTTGTGGCGGTGCAAACAACATTTTGAAGGATGCACCAAAACACGGCAAAGCCTTAGAAGAGCGTGGCATCGTTTACGCACCTGACTATCTTGCCAATGCTGGCGGTGTTATTAACGTATCCTACGAAATTAGAGAAGGCGGGTATAACGAAGAAGCTTCTCTACGTGATATTGACTATATTTACCACAGAATGTTGGAAATACTTACAATTTCTAAAGAAACAGGCCGCCTTACCTATGAAGTGGCGGACAAAATGGCAGAAGACCGTGTGGAAGCCATGCGCAATATTAAATCTATTATGACAAGCAATAAAAATTAGTATGACCTATGTAATTACAGGCTTTTACGGCAGCGGTAAAACGGAATTTTCCCTTAACCTTGCCTTGGAGCTTGCCGGGCAAGGCGGGCAAGTTACCCTTGCGGATTTGGATGCTATAAACCCCTACTTCCGATCCCGAGAGCGGCTGGATGATATGGCAAAGCATGGCATAACCGTGGAAAGTGACCATTTGGATAACAACACAGGCTATGATTTGCCTGCCATCAGCTTTGCCTTCCTGTCCAAAGTGCGGAGGGGTGAAAATGTGATAGCCGACCTTGGCGGGGGTGATATGGGCGCAAGGCTTTTGGCTTACTGTCACGAGGCGGTTTTAAGTGTGCCGCATCAGTTTTTGTGCGTGCTTAACCCCTTTCGCCCGGACACGGATACGGTGGATAAAATGCGGGGTTTTATTAAAACCATTAATGCCGCAAGCCCCCTTAAAATTACTGGGGTGGTGTGCAATGGGCATATGTTGCACCATACCACGGCAGAAGATGTTTTGCAATCCGAAAAAATGGTGGCGCAGGTGGGCTTGCCTGTAAAATACACCATGTTGCGCCGTGATATTTACAATCAGATTAATGACAAATTATTGTCAGAAAAAGCCATGGTTTTTAACAAACTGCAAATGCGTGAGGAATGGCAATAGCTCTCCAAACCGCCATTTTATGAGGAGGAATTAGCATGTACGAATATAAAAGCGAGGCAGTTAGAGTAAATTTTAATCTTACCAAAAAAGAAAAGATGCAGATATCTGTCAAGCCGAGGTTGTTGATGAAATAATTAACGAATTAGCCTTGGAAGGGCGGGAGCTTGTAACCCACTCTATGGCAGTGGCATATGGCATTGCAGACTTGGTCCACACGGTTTTGCTTACATTCAAAAGATTGAAAAAATAGAAGCAATACACCAATGAGCTACTATTAAATGACAACTAAATGATGACGAGGATTGGCAATAAGAATAATATAGACACAAGGAAGGTGAAACCATTGGGAGCAGAATCCGCATAATATAACTTTTATTAAACGGAGGAAAAGGAATGCTTACAATTTCATATGCAACACCGGAAGATGCACCATATGTGCTGTCCATGGGTCACTGGCCGCCTTCACCGCTGGGTGAGCATGAAGTGGAGATGAAGATAAGGGACGAGCGTTGCTATATATTACGGGAAAATGGGCAAATCATCGGCATTTTGCGATGGAATATGATGTTTGAATTCGTGCCCTTTCTCACACTGATGTGGTTTGATAAGCCCCATCGTGGCAAAGGTTATGGCAAACAAGCCATAACCCATTGGGAAGATGAGATGCGCAGGCTTGGGTACAAAATGATAATGGTATCCACCCAGGTGGATGAGGATGGCCAGCATTTTTACCGTAAAATGGGATATAAAGATATGGGCAGCATTGTAATGGATATTGCACCGTATGAGCAACCCCTTGAAATGTTTTTAGGCAAAGCTTTATAAAGATACAGAGGCAAAGATGCACCAACCCACCGCTGCGGTTACAATGCCGCAGCGGTGGGTAATGGTGTTGTAATAGCAATATACGAGAGGTGATAAAGTGAGCGTTTCAACATACACCGCAAAACACAGGCTGGTTTTTGCGGACAATTTGTGCAAGGGCTGTGACCTTTGTGCAGTAGCATGCCCAAAAGATATTATTAAAATGGACAAAACACGGGTAAATGAAAAAGGCTACAACCCCGCCATGTGTTTTGACATGGATGCCTGCATAGCCTGCGGGATATGCGCTAAAATCTGCCCGGATTCGGTTATAAAAGTGGAGCGTGATATATGATGAGCAAGGTTTTGATGAAAGGTAACGAGGCTATTTGCGATGCGGCAATACGTGCCGGTTGCAAGGCGTTTTTTGGCTATCCCATAACGCCGCAAAACGAAGTGCCCGAGTATATGACGAAAAAATTGCCCGAGGCGGGCGGTGTTTTTGTGCAAGCGGAAAGCGAAACATCCGCCATCAACATGGTGTATGGGGCAGCGGCGGCAGGCATTAGGGTGATGACCAGTTCCAGCTCGCCGGGTATTGCGCTAAAACAGGAGGGCATCTCCTATCTTGTGGGGGCGGATTTGCCTTGCGTTATTGTGTCCGTATCCCGTGCGGGCCCCGGGCTTGGCGGTATTTTGCCGGCTCAGTCCGACTATTTCCAGGCTACCCGTGGCGGCGGCAATGGGGACTATTATTTGCCTGTTTATGCCCCATTCAGCATACAAGAGGCCATGGACTTGGTTTTTAAGGCCTTTGATGTGGCGGATGAATACCGCACACCCGTAATGGTGCTGTTTGATGGTATGCTTGGACAAATGATGGAGCCTTGCACCCCCGTGGACAAAAAGCCCGGCAATTTTGATAAAAAATGGGCGGCAAACGGCAATTCGGATGGCCGTGCGCCCAATGCAGTATCATCTCTTAGCCTAAAAGGCGAAGTTTTAGAGCAGATGAACCTGCGCCGTTTTAAGACCTACGATGATATTAAAGCAAAAGAAACTATGGTGGACAACCGTGTGACAGATGGGGACGAGGTGGCAATTGTTGCTTACGGCACGCCTGCCCGCATCGTCCTAAATGCCATTGAAATTTTGAAGGAGCAAGGGATTAAAGCAGGCCTTGTGCGCCCGATTACCCTATGGCCCTTCCCCTATGCGGATTTTGCAAACCTGCCCGCCAGTGTTAAAAATGTGGTGGTTTGTGAGCTATCCATGGGGCAAATGGTGGAGGATGTGCGCCTTGGCGTAAACGGCAAACTTCCTGTGCACTTCTACGGGCGCACAGGCGGCATGATTTTTGAGCCGGAGGAGATTGCGGAGCAAATTAAGAAGATTATCGGTAAGTAATTCGGAGGGCGGGTAATAGCTATAATTGAGGAGTGTTTTAAGGAAGCCGAAGAACGCTTGTGCGCATACAACTGATCGAACCAAACCAGTGTCCAGTTTGCAAGAAAGCTATAAAACCACATTTTATTGCTGGGCTTGCAAACCCTTATGCACAAAAAGCGTATGCACTTTTTGAGTATAGAGCCTGCTTTGATGGTTTCATAAAAACGATGCCGATTAGCAAATCCAGAGAAAGATAAGGCGAACTCCAAGAGGTTAAGGAAGCGATAAAAAGCAAGTCCTTAGCCCACTGCATCAGTAATGATGTCAGTAATGATAATATTAAGCTTGTAGCAACAAGGGCATCTTGGATTGGCAATGATGAAACCCATTATGTGCGAAAACGCGAAGATAAGGATATAACAGATTTGAAAAGGCTTGTAAACCTGACAGTGCGCTGGATCGAAAATGAATGCGAGACCCTTGAAGCACAAGAAATACCCTATAAAAAGTAAGTGGCTATCCAAAATAGTATGGTGAGGCAACAAAACCCATAACCTTAAAAGAGCAAAGCAAGGAGATGCTGGATGAAGAGTTTTGTTTGGCATTATGCAATCGCAACCCCGCTTTTAACGAAAATGATTTCACGCCTATCGAAATTCTCACCGAAAAATGGGGCATCAATTTAGGTTATAAGGATTAGGCTTCACAAATCTGTAATTTAGGAAATATTTACAAGTGAAAGGACGGAATTTAATGGCAAAAGTTGTATATGAAAAAACCCGTGGACTGACGGAAAATCCCCTGTCCTATTGCCCGGGTTGTACCCACGGCATCATCCACAAGTTGATTGGCGAGGTATTAGTGGAGCTTAATGTGTTGGAGCGCACAATTGCCATTGCACCTGTGGGTTGCTCGGTTTTAGCTTATAATTATTTTAATTGTGACGGGGTGCAGGCGGGGCATGGGCGTGCGCCGGCGGTTGCCACGGGCATAAAGCGCACCAACCCTGATAAAATTGTATTTACCTATCAAGGGGATGGGGATTTGGCGGCAATTGGCACGGCAGAAATTGTACATGCCGCCCACCGTGGCGAAAATATAACCGTGTTTTTTGTCAACAATGCTATTTACGGTATGACAGGGGGACAAATGGCACCCACCACCCTAATTGATATGAAAACATCCACCAGCCCCGCAGGTAGGCAGCTGGATGGTGCCGGCATGCCCATTTTGGTAAGCGAAATGCTGTCCCAAATACCCTCGGTTACGTATATTGAGAGGGTTGCCACCCACGATATTGCTAATTTAGACAAGACCAAAAGGGCGATACGCAAGGCATTGCAAAACCAAATGGATGGCAAGGGTTTTTCCATGGTGGAAATACTTGGCACATGCCCCATTGGCTGGGCAAAAACCCCCGCCGATGCCATGGATTTTGTTAAAGAAAAGATGATTCCCTATTACCCGCTGGGCGTGTACGCAGATAAGGGGGCGAGATAATGGGTACCACAAAGATTATATTTTCGGGCTTTGGCGGACAGGGCGTGCTTACCCTTGGGCAAGTTGTGGCGGATATTGCCCTAAACCAAGGCAAAGAAGTTACGTGGATGCCATCCTATGGCGCAGAAATGCGCGGGGGAACGGCAAACTGCTCCGTTATTATATCCGACAAGGTTATCGGCAGCCCCATAATCCTCAGCAATATTGATATTCTGTGCGCTATGAACCAACCATCCGTTGACAAGTTTTTGGACAAGACAAGGGCAGGGGCTAAGGTATTTATCAACTCCTCCATCGTAACCGACACTGTGGTTAAGGATGATGCGGAAATTATTGCAATTGATGCTACCAATATTGCTGTAAAAGCAGGCAATGCCCGCACCGCTAATATGGTGATGATGGCTGGCTTTTTGGCGCAAACAGGTCTGTTTACAATTGATGAATTGGAAGCTGCTCTGTCCCGCCGCTTTAAGGGTAAGGCGGAGCTTGTTGAGGTAAATATGAAAGCAATTAAAGAAGGGTTGCAAGCCCTTGCTTAGTATGCTGTATCGGTGATGGTATGGACAATTTTTTGCAATTAGAAGGAACCGTGGAGCGTGTAATTTTTGCCAGCGATGATGGTAATTACACGGTTTTTTCTATGCTTATGGAATTGGATGATGGCGACATCGCCGGGGTTGTTTGCACAGCATCCAGCAGCGTTACAGAAGGGGATGATGTGCGGGCTTACGGCCAATTTACCATCCACCCTACATATGGCCAGCAGTTTAAGGCCGCCGCCGTGGAGCAATTGTTGCCCCAAACAGCCTCCGGCATGGAGGCTTATTTGGCTACCGGCAATATTAAAGGCATTGGTAAAAAGCGGGCAAAAACTATCGTGGAAACCTTTGGGGTTTCCACCTTTCAGGTGATTGAGGAAAACCCCGCCATGCTTGCCCAAATAAAGGGCATAACCTACGAAAAAGCCATGGAAATTGGCGCATCCTTTGCGGAAAAAGGTGCACAGCGTAACACAATTATGTATTTGCAGGCATTGGGGCTTACCCTAGGGCAATGCGAAAAGATTTACAAGCGGTATGAGGCAAGAGCTGTGGAAATTGTCAAAAACAACCCCTATGTGTTGGCAAGAGATGTTTTTGGCATTGGCTTTAAGATTGCCGATGGCATTGCTGCCCGCATTGGCATCGCTACACATTCTCCCCACCGTATTTTTGCGGGCATTTGCCATGTGCTGATAGAGGGGTTAGGGGAAGGGCATGTGTGCCTGCCACGGGAATCCCTTATAGGTCGTGCAGTGGATCTTTTAGAGCTGGATATGAGTGAGGTGGAAAACCAGCTGTTGCAAATGCAGGTTGACGGTGATATTAAGCAGGATAAGGTGGGGGATTTGACCCTCATTTACCTTGCGGCCTATTATCACGCCGAAACCTACATCGCAAGACGTTTACTGGAAATTAACCAAATTCCCACCGAATCCACTTTGGATATCCAAAAGGAAATTAAGTTGGTGGAAAAGCAAGAGGGCATAACCCTTGCACGCAAGCAAAAAGAAGCGGTGCAAGTGGCTATGAGGCACGGCGTAACAGTGGTTACAGGCGGGCCCGGTACAGGTAAAACAACAACTATCAAGACGATTATTGCCATGCTTGATAAGCTTGGCCAGCGGGTTGCCCTATGTGCCCCCACAGGCAGAGCAGCAAAGCGAATGAATGAGGCGACAGGCAAACCTGCCGCAACAATCCATCGCCTTTTGGGTATTTTCCAAGCGGAAAGCGAACACAACCTGCAAGGGGAAGTGGATGATGATATGAAAATCCAAGCGGACTGTATTATTATGGATGAGGCGAGTATGGTGTATTCCATGTTGCTTTTTCGCCTGTTGAAAGCAATGGGTCAGCGCACAAGGTTAATTTTGGTGGGGGATGTAAACCAGCTACCCTCCGTAGGGCCCGGTAATGTGCTAAAAGATATAATTAACAGCGGCAAAATACCCACCGTTTATTTGGATGAGATTTTTAGGCAGGGGCAACAATCCGCTATTGTGATGAATGCCCACCGCATTAACCGTGGCGAATACCCTATTATTAACGAACGCTACAACGATTTTTACTTTATCAAAGAATCCAGCATGAGCGGGGTGGTGGACATTGTTGCCGACCTAAACCAGCAACGCCTACCAGATTTTTTGGGCATTTCACCTTTTACGGACATGCAGGTGCTTTGTCCCCAACGCAAAACCCTTTGCGGCGTGGAAAACCTTAATAAAGTGCTGCAAGAAAAGCTTAACCCGCCCCATCCCGATAAAACTGAAAAACAGGTTGGCTTTAACCTGTTTAGGGAAGGGGATAAGGTTATGCAAATAAAAAACAACTACCAAACCCAGTGGCGGGTATTTGATGATTTTGATAATGTTTTGGAAGAGGGGCTTGGGGTTTTTAACGGCGATGAAGGCATGGTAAGCTTTATTGATAACCAAGAGCGTTTTATGCAGGTGGTATTTTGTGATGATAAGGTGGTAGACTATCCCTTTAAGCAGTTGGATGAGCTGGTTTTGGCCTATGCCATAACCATCCACAAATCCCAAGGTTCGGAATATGATGTGGTAATTTTGCCCCTGCATAGCGGCACGCCCCTGCTGTTTAACCGCAATTTATTATACACGGCCATAACACGTGCTAAAAAGCTGGTGGTGATTGTGGGCATGGAAGGCACCCTGCACCGTATGGTGGACAATACACGGGAAAGCGTGCGCCATTCCGCTTTGCGCCATAGGATAGAGAGGTTTTATGACCAACTTTTTGCTGACAAAGAGTAGGGCAGGGCGGTTTGCGAATCTACTATACACTACAATATATCCCAGTAAATGCCTATTTTGTCGCCGTGTGCTGGATGGGGCGGAACTTTATTGCAGCAACTGCCAAGCAACTACGGCGGATATGGAGCATTATACGGAGCATGTGGGCTGGCTATATGCACCCTTTGCCTATGAAAGTGAAGTTGCGGGGGTTGTGCATCGCTTTAAGTATGGCGGGGCAAGGGCTTTGGCAAAGCCCATGGCGCAGGCAATTTGCACCCATTTTCCTGATATTTACGGTGATTTTCTTGTGCCGGTACCCCTGCACCCCAACCGTCTGCGCCAAAGGGGTTTTAACCAAGCGGCACATTTGGCGATGGAACTTAGCGAAATACTTAATTTGCCGGTTTTTGACGGGCTGGAAAGGCTAAGGGAAACTGCCAAGCAATTTGACCTTGCAAGGGAGCAACGCATGACCAACTTAGCGGGCGCAATGGGCATAAAAACAGGTTTTGATGTAGCAGAAAAGCATATATTGCTGGTGGATGATATTTTTACCACAGGCGCAACCGCAAATGACTGTGCCCGTGCCTTGTTGGAAGCCGGCGCAAAGCAAGTGGATATGATAGCCTTTGCCCGTGCGTGATGAACAGATTATAAACCCAAGGGCATCAGGATTTGATGATGTTTACATTTACAAACCGCAGAACCGACAGAGACTCAACATCAATTATCATTTGGGCTGTGGCATTTTCTCTTGTATCGGGCATGGTTATTTGGATTGTGGGGGTTTCACCTTTCAACATGCTTGCCACATCTGCGGGGGTTAGGATGTAGCCGTAACGAGCCGTTTCGCTTTTCCATATGGTTATTTTGCAACCCTCCCGCCATTTGGCGCAGTAAAAGGATTTGCTGTTTTCCAGCACATCGCCGCCGCATTTGGGGCACTTTCCTAAACCGCCTTTCCTTTTGGCGGTTTTTTTGCCCCTGCGCTCTTCTGCTGGGAAAACCACATCTTTGGGATTATTACTTGCATCCGCCACTAAATAGCGCACAAATTTTTCGATGCTGCCCTTAAAGCGGTCGGGTTGCATTTTGCCTTGATGGATGCTGTTTAAGCCTTTTTCCCACCGACCTGTGGTTTCGGCGGATGTGATTTCTGTTGGAAGGATTTGGATTAGCAACTTTGCCTTGTCTGTGGGTGCCAATGCCTTGCCTTTTCGGATTATATAGCCCACTGCCAACAACCTTTCGATAATGGCGGCACGGGTGGCGGCTGTACCAAGACCGCTGCCCTTCATTTGGGCGGCAATTTCTTCATCATCTACCAATTTGCCGGCATTTTCCATGGCGGATAACAAGGTGGCTTCTGTATAGGGTTTAGGTGGCTGTGTTTTCTTAGCTTTTACGGCAATTTTTAAGGTTTGCGCCGCCTCTCCTTCGGTTATGGGCGGCAGGGTTGGCTCATCCGCTTTTTCGTTGCCATAGAGCTGTTTCCAGCCCAATTCTAAAACCACGGCCCCTTTTGATGCGAAGGTTTCGCCGGCCACTTCCGTCACAACCTCTGTCACATCCTGCACATGGGCGGGGTAAAATGCCGCCAAAAAGCGGCGCACAATAAGGTCATACAACTTGGCTTCGTCACTTGTAAGTGTGCCTGCCCGCTTGTGGGTGGGGATTATTGCGTGATGGTCCGTCACCTTGGCGGCATCCACAATGCGCTTGGTAATGGGCAGCTTTGGTAGTGACTGGATGTATCCGGCATAATCCCCATATTCAGCAGACCCAACCAGTGCAGTGATTATGGGTGGTAATTTGATGTCGGGCGGTAGATGGCGGCTGTCTGTTCTTGGATAGGTTATTAGTTTACGTTTTTCATATAAATCTTGCGCAATGGACAGGGTTTTGGCGGCGGAGAAATTGTAGCGGCGGTTGGCTTCCCTTTGCAGGTCGGGCAGGTCGTGTAATAGTGGTGGGGATAGGTGCTTGGTGTGTGCCGCTACGGACTTAATGTGCCCGGTTTTGCCTTTTACTTTTGCGGCAATTTCTGCGGCTTTGCCTTTGCTGTCCAGCCACCCGTCTTTAATATCGTCATTAAACCATTTGCCCAAATATTGCCCATGCTGCACTGCAAAATCCGCATGTATTTCCCAATAATCTTTGGGGATAAAATTATCAATTTCTGCTTGTCGTGTTACAATCATGGCAAGGGTTGGGGTTTGCACCCGCCCGATGGATAAATTACTGTTATTTGCGATGGAATAGGCACGGCTGGCGTTTATGCCCACCAGCCAATCGGAATGGCTGCGGGCTAATGCGGAATGGTAAAGGTTGTCAAAGTCTGCTAATGGGCGTAAATTGGCAAAACCTTCACGTATCGCCTCATCTGTCATAGAAGAAATCCAAAGGCGGTGCACAGGCTTTTTGCAGCCTGCATGGTGGTAAATATAACGGAAAATAAGCTCCCCCTCCCGCCCGCTGTCCGTGGCGCAAATGATGGAGCTAACCTCCTTATCCTTCATCAGGCGTGTTAAAATGCGCAGTTGCCCCGCCGTTTTTTTGATGGGCTTGGTGCGGATTTGTTGCGGCAAAATGGGCAAGCTTACGGCCGTCCACTTTTTTAGGGTTGGGTCATAATCCTCGGGCTCGCAAAGGGTAAGTAAATGCCCAATTGCCCACGAAATTATGTAGCTACTACCGTAAATAAAGCCATCACCCTTAGATGTGGCTTTAAGCACCCGCCCAATGTCCCGCCCCACGGAGGGTTTTTCTGCAATTATCAAGGTTTTTGACATGTTACTGCTGCTTGCCTATTATATCGAAAACGCCAAAAAGCAGGTCAACGTTAATAACATTTTGGATGCTGATATTTATCGCCGCCCCATCCCTTCCCTTTTCGTTAATGGCGAAAAATGACATGGTACCGTCATCGGTGTTTATATTGGTAACATCCCCAATGGGCAGGCGAATATCGCCTTTGCGGTGTTTGTGGACTAAGGTGCCCCGCTCCAATACCAGCTCGTCCCCAAAGGGTATGGTAAGGTTTGGCAAGTTAGCTTTGGTGATGCCCTTTTCCTTTATCAACCAAGCGGTGTAAATTTCGGAAAGGTGGTCGCCGGCGGTATTTACCACACTAATGGCCGCCCCCGACCCTGCGGGGATTATGTTGATACTGCGAAGGCGATTGTTGCGCCTATGGGCATCCGCTGCACCACTTGCAACAGCAGATGCTACACCGGCCACAATTGCCCCTGCAATACCAAAGCCGCCGGGTACAATAAAAACACCGCCGCTACCGGGCACATCTTGTAAGCCCCTAATTTGGCTGAAATGCAAACTATGCTCCTTGCCCTTTGCTTTCACCATAACACCCTGCTGATGTATGGCAACTTCCGCTTGCATGCGGGCGGTTACAAACCATAAAACGGCGGGCAAAGTCACAGCCATGCCAAGGGCTACAAAGCCCATAATTGTATCTTCGGCATCAATGGGGTTTAACAGAAAATAAACCCCGCCAACCCCAAGCCCAACAAAAAGAACAACGGCCAAAACACGCAACCATATAACCGAGCTTGCCTTGTTTTTATGCAAGGCAAGCCGGCTTCCGAAATCTAACATTAAATCTTAACCTCATACAACGCTTCAAACTTTTCTTTTAGATAGGCAGTGTAATGGCTGGCATCCAGCCCGCCACCGCAAACCTGCTGTAAAAGCTCCCCCGGGGTGTAGATGGAGCCGTGGCGGTGTATTTTATCCGTCATCCACTTAGTTATTGCGGCAAAGTCGCCTTTTTCCACTAATGCATCAAAATCCAAATCCTTTTTCATTTCCGCTACAAATTGGCTGGCATATGCCGTACCAAGGGCGTAGGTTGGGAAATATCCAAATGCACCCATGGACCAATGCACATCCTGCAAAACACCAAGGGCATTGTTTGGCGGTGTAATACCTAAGTATTCTTGATATTTGGCATTCCAAACCTTGGGTAAATCCCGCACGGGCAGGTTTTCCATAAACAGCATCCGCTCAATTTCATAACGTATCATAATATGCAGGGAATAGGTCAACTCGTCCGCTTCTACACGGATAAGGGATGGACCTGCTTGGTTTACAGCCTCGTAAAACTGCGCTGGGGTAATATCACCAAATGATTTTGGTAAATACTCCTTCAACTCCTCGGCTATGTAATTCCAAAAGCCACGGCTGCGGCCGATTACATTTTCGTAAAAACGGCTTTGGCTTTCATGTATGCCCATGGATGCGCCACGGGACAATTCGGTTTCCGCAATGCTGTCGCAAGTAGACTGTTCGTAGATGGCGTGGCCGCATTCGTGTAAAATGCTGTAAAAGCTGGAAATAAAGTCCCTTTCATCATAACGGGTGGTTATGCGTATATCGGTTTTGTGGGTGCCGCTGCAAAATGGGTGGGTAGATTCGGTGATATATCCTCTTGACAGGTCATACCCAATCTTTTCAGCAGTAAAGGTGGAGATTTTTTCCTGCATTGCTTTTTCCACCGGGGCGTGCATAAAGCCTGCATCTATCTGCTTTTTGGAGCTTACAACCGCTTTTAACAAAGGCACAACAACCTCCCGCACCTCTGCAAAAAACTTGTCATAAATTTCCATGTTCATACCTTCTTCGTAGTCATCCAGCATTACATTATACACTTCCTGCCCGGCTTCCAAGCGGTGGCCAACCATTTCCTTGCTTTTTGCCACAATTTGCTCTAAAATTGGGGCAAATGCATCAAAATCATCATTTTTGCGTGCCTGCTCCCACACCACATGGGCTTTTGCCCGCAATTCACTAAATTCCTTTACCAACTGGCTGGGTATTTTTGTATTTTTATCAAAATTTTTCTTCGCTTTTTGGTAGCGGGCGGCGGTTATGGGGTCCAGTTTATCCTTAATGGCTTCCAAGGCTTCCAAATAACCCTTCATCTTATCTGATGTGGTCATAATAAATATTTTTTCTGAAAAAAAGCCCTGCCGCTTAGCACGGGCGGCAACCCCTGCTTTTGGCGCAACTGTGTTGGCATCAAAGCCGGCAACGCCCATTAGTTGGTTGTACATGCGTATCCTGTCCATGTAGGCGTTAAAATCTTTTGCAACTTGTTCCATAAGTTTTTCCTCCCAATATTCCGAAATTTGATGCTTTAATTATACCCCACCCAGGGTAATTGCGCAAGCATAATTTGGCTCGTCCCTCATATAATTCACCAAGTACAAATGTTAGTACAAATGTTAATAATGTGGAGGGATTGTATGGACTGGCATAATATGGATTTAGGGCGGGCTTTAGGGGAAATTGGGACAAGCACCGCCCAAGGGCTTGCAAAAAGCGAGGCTGATGAACGACTGCAGCAATTTGGGCGCAATGCCATAAAGCAGAAGCGGGAAGCCCCGCTGATTTTGCGCTTTTTTGCCCAGTTTAAGGATTTTATGGTAATTGTGTTGTTATTTGCGGCAGGGCTATCCTATGCCGCCGGGCGGTTGCATGGGGAAAACAGGATTACCGATGCGCTGATTATCCTTGCGATTGTATGCCTTAATGCCGTTTTAGGGCTTGTGCAGGAGTCCCGTGCGAAAAAGGCATTGGAAGCCCTGCGGGACATTTCCAGCCCCGAAGCACGGGTTTTGCGGGATGGACAAGTTGTTACCATCAAGGCGGAGGAGATTGTGGCAGGGGATATTGTTTATCTTGAAACAGGGGACATTGTACCCGCCGACCTGCGCCTGATAAACACCATAAACTTACAGGTGGAAGAAGCGGCATTAACAGGCGAATCCCTTCCCGTGGATAAAGATGCCCATGCCATTGCAGAAGCGGGTGCGCCTTTGGGGGACAGGCTTAATATGGCATTTTCGGGTGCATTTATTACCTATGGTCGGGGTGCGGGCATTGCAGTTGCCACAGGCATGGATACAGAAATGGGCAAAATTGCCAGCTTGATAATGGAAGAAAAATCTCCCGAAACGCCATTGCAGAAGAAATTAGTGGAAACAGGCAAAGTACTGGGTATTGCTGCCCTTATCATATGCGCTGCCATTTTTGCCATTGGCTTGTGGCGGCAAATACCGCCGCTGGATATGTTTGTAACGTCCGTATCCCTTGCTGTTGCGGCTATTCCCGAGGGTTTGGTGGCCATTGTAACAATAATGCTGGCAATTGGCGTTACCCGCATGGCAAGGCGCAATGCCATCATCCGTAAGTTGCCTGCGGTGGAAACTTTGGGGTCTGCCACCGTTATTTGCTCTGATAAAACAGGCACATTAACCCAAAACAAGATGAAGATTGTGGAAATTTCCGATGGGCGGTCCATATTGCGCAAAGATGCGGTGGATGCCATGGATATTATCCGCCTTGGCAGCTTATGTAATGATAGTTTTGTAAGCGGGGGCGAAATTGTAGGCGACCCCACAGAAGCCGCCTTCGTGTCCGCTTTGCACGTATACAACATGGACAAAGCCGGCCTGGAAACGGACAAGCCGCGATTGGCAGAAATCCCCTTTGACAGCAAACGTAAACTGATGACTACCATACATAAAGATGGTGAGGGCTTTCTTGCCATTACCAAGGGTGCGCCGGATGTGCTTTTGGGGCTTTGTGCGGCTTATCAAACGGGCGGGCGTGTGCAAAATTTGAACAATGCCAGTCGTGGCGCAATCCTCACAAATGTGGCAAAAATGGCTGATAGAGCACTGCGGGTTTTGGCCGTTGCCGTCAAACCTTTAAGTCAAATTCCATCCAATCCTAACGACATGGAGAATGGGTTAATTTTTGTAGGCTTGGTAGGTATGATGGACCCGCCCCGCCCCGAGGTGAGGGATGCGGTTGCAATTTGCAAACAAGCGGGCATACGCCCTGTAATGATAACGGGGGACCATGGGGCAACGGCACTTGCAATTGGGCGCAGCATCGGCATATCCGCCACGCAAGTTGTAACGGGTGAGGATTTGAATAAGATGACCGCTGATGAATTGGGCAACGCTGTTGACCATGTAAACATTTTTGCCCGTGTTTCACCGGAAGATAAATTGCGCATTGTGCGGGCTTTTCAAGCAAAAGGGCACACGGTAGCGATGACGGGGGATGGGGTAAACGATGCCCCTGCCCTAAAAGCTGCCGACATCGGTTGCGCCATGGGCATAAACGGCACGGCAGTTGCCAAAGCTGCATCAGATATTGTGCTTACGGATGACAACTTTGCCACCATCGTATCTGCCGTGCGGGAAGGGCGTGGCATTTTAACAAATATCCGCAAGGCAGTGCATTTTCTGCTTTCCTCCAATATTGGGGAGATAATTACCATTTTTGTAGCTATCTTACTGGGCTGGCCCGTGCCTTTGCTTGCTATCCACCTACTTTGGGTAAATCTGGTAACAGACAGCCTGCCTGCCATTGCACTGGGGTTGGATCCCGCCGACCCGAAAATAATGGAAGGGCGTTCTACCGCCAAACGAAAGGGGCTTTTTGGGCGCAAGGTGTGGTATCGCATTTTCATTGAAGGTGCGATGATTGGCATGTTGTCACTAATTGCTTTTGCAGTGGGATATACCATTTTAGGCGGCGAAAATCCTGCGCAAATGGGGCGCACCATGGCGTTTACAACCCTTTCCCTGTCACAATTGGTGCATGCCTTTAATATGCGCAGCGAAAACAGTATTTTTAGCATCAAGTTGTTTGAAAACCGCTATTTGGTGGGCGCACTGATAATTGGTACATTGTTGCAAGTTGGCGTCATCTCCATCGAGGCTGTTGCGAATATTTTCCATGTTGCCCCAATGCCGACTAATGCTTGGCTGGTGGTTGCTGGCCTGTCTTTACTACCTATTGTTATTGTGGAGCTGGAAAAGCTACTGCTGAATGTTGCAATCAAATGGCGCAATCGCACACATGCGTAGCTATAACAAAACACCCCCGCGAAGCGCAGTCTTCGTGGGGGTGTTTTGTCTACTCAATTTCCGGCGCATCCAAATCCTCTTTGGTAATATCTTTGTTTTTGTGGAACATATCGTACAAAATCGGTACCACGTAAAGGGTGGTTATGGTGGCGTACAGCAGGCCGCCGATGGTGGCAACTGCCATGGGCTGCATCATTTCTGTACCTTCGCCGAAACCAAGGGCAAGTACGGACATGGCAAAGATGGTGGATATCGCCGTCATCAATATAGGGCGCAGGCGTTTGCGGCCGGCATCCACAATTGCTTCCACCTTGGTCATACCTTCCCATCTATCTTGCACAATACGGGAAACCAGCACAATGCCGTTATTTATGGCAACGCCGCTAAGCAGTATCAAACCAATCATAGCTACGATGGAAAGGGGCATGCCCGCCACCATAAGGGACACAAAACCGCCTGTAAACGCCAGCGGTATGGTAAACATAATAACAAATGGTGCGCTGATGGATTGGAACTGGGCAACCATGATAAGGTAGGTTAGTAATAGCCCAAGGGCAATCATCAGTATAAGGTCGTTCATGGCATCGGTTATCATTTCCATTTCGCCTGCTATTACTATGCGTGTGTCACCCATAGGCTCAAAATCTTCCAGCAGGGCTTCAATTTCCGCATTTACAAGAGCCACGTTAAAACCATCTTCCAGCCCGCCTGATATGGTTACAAAACGGTTGCGGTTTACACGGCTTATGCTGGCGAATCCTATATCCTCATGCACGGCGGCTATGGTGGAAAGGGGCACATAGCCGCCCGCTGTGGTGATTTGCATATTTTCAATGCTTACGCGGTTTGGCTCCACAAAATCCCCGTAAGTTATTACGATTTCATAATTTCTGCCTGAAAGGGTCATATTCATGGTTTGCTCGTTAGCAGAAAGGTTGTTCATGGCTTCCATAAAAACTTGGGCTACTGTTAGGCCGTGAGCCATTGCCGCATCTTTGTCCACCACAATGCGCAACTCCAAATTAGCATCTTCTGTCAAGTCTGTTACATTGGTTGTGCCTTCTACGCTGTTTATAAGGCCTGCAAGGGCAATTGCCGTATCACGGATATGGTCAAGCTCCGTCCCCTCTACCCGAAGGGATATGGCATCGCCCATCATCATACCCATGCCGCCATCGGCACCTTCTACGTGCACATCAAGCCCAAGGTTTTCGCCAACTTCTTGTATTTGGCTTGCCAAATCCCATTGGGTTATGGTGCGGTTTTCTGTCATAAGCAAGTCCATGTTGATATTGGTGGATTGGGTGCCGCCGCCAAACAAGCCACCACCGCCCATGGCCGCTATAAAACCACCACCGCCGCCAACGGAAACACCAACTGTTTCCACGTCATCAATTTCCAGCACAAGGGCGGCAAATTCCGCCGCAACCTCCCTCGCTTCCTCAAAAGTGGCATCTTCCGGCATTTCTGCAGATACATGCACTTGCGGCATATCCATATCCGGGAAAAGCTCCATACCCTGTTGCAAAATGGCCCATGTGGCAAAGCCAAAAGCGACGATGGTTGCAACAAGTACAGGCCACTTAAAGCGCAGGGACCAGCGCAGGGTTTTTTCATAAAAATCCAACATTTTTTGGTGCATCTTGCCCCCTGTGTGCTTTTTAACCCCACGTAGCATGGTGGATGCAGCTGCCGGCACAACAGTCATAGCCACAACAAGGCTGGCAAGCAGGGCATAGGCTATGGTTAAACCTAAATCCCCAAAAATTTGGCGGGTTATGCCGCTGGTAAACACAATGGGCAAAAACATGGCTGTTGTGGTTAAGGTGGCAGCGGCAATGGCACCTGCCACCTGCTTTGTGCCGTAAACGGCCGCACGGGCGGCAGATTTGCCATCCGCCTTCATGCGGTAAATATTCTCAATAACTACGATGGAGTTGTCGATAAGCATACCCACCGTTAAGGCAAGGCCGCCCATGGATATCATGTTTAATGTGATGCCGCTGAAATACATGGCCGTAAAAGCAAGCATAATGCTGACAGGGATGGATATGGCGACAACCAGCGTCGGGCGGATATCCCGCAAAAACACCAGCAACACGATAATGGCAAGTACGCCGCCAATAAGCAAATTATCCACAACGGAGCTTACCACCATGTCAATCATTTCACCTTGGTCCATTAACACGGTAAAGGCAAGCCCTTCATGCTCTGCGGACAGGGCTTCCATGCGGGTACGCACATCCGCCGTCACATCCGCCGTCACAAAGCCGGATTGGGCTTGTAATGTAAACATTATACTGTCATTACCATTTACTTGTGTAAATGTTAAAAGGCTGTCATCAGTTTCAAACACATGCGCCACATCCGACAGGCGTATGGCTTCTATGCCGTAAAGCCCCATCATTGCGGGGTCAAAAATAAGCATACTCTTAATTTCATCAAGGGTTTCAAAACGGTCCCCTACACGCACCATGTATTCGCTTGTGCCATCAACAAGCAAACCTGCAGGCATGGAGAAGTTTTGGGCGAACAGGATGCCCGCAATGGTGTCAACACTTATCATTTCGGCAGGTATACCAATTTCGGGCATTTCGCCGCCATGCATGTCCGTGCCGCCCATCATTTCGGCAACTTCTGCTTGTGCCTGCTCTGCGGCAGCTTCCATTGGTGTGCCTTCCAGCATCAGCTCCATTACACGGGCTTCTACCATTATTTCCATTTGCGCCATCATTTCCGTAATGGGTGCCATAACGGCTTCTAAAATACGGGCATTAACGGCTTGCAAATACTCACCCCTAATAACCACATGCAGTTGGTTTTGCACCAGCCCCGACAGGCTGACAGTTGCAACACCGGGCACCCCCTCTATGGCGGGGGCAACCGCATCTTGCGCAAACATGGAAAGGTCAGCAATCTCCATACCTTCCACATGTATGTTTGCGGTCATTATTGGCATCATATCGGGGTTTAGGCGCATGGTCATCGGGCGGCTTACCCCGTCGGGCAAGGTAATGGAATCCAGCGTTTCCCGCAATTCCAATGCTGCCGAATCCATATTGGTGGCTCCCGTAAATTCTAACATAATAATTGATACATGCTCGTTGGAAATGGATGTTACATTGGCAATGCCGCTAAGGGTTGCCAAACGCCCTTCTAAGGGGATGGACACATCCCTTTCCACCTGCTCGGGGGTGGCACCCACATAAGTGGTAAAAACCACAGCAAAAGGCAGGTCCATGGAGGGTAAAAGGTCCGTGGATGTGCCCATGAAGGACACTATGCCCAAAACAATAACCAATATCACCCCTACAAGCACGGTAAGGGGTTTGCGCACACTAAATTTCTCTATCATAATTAAAAATCTCCTTGTCTTTCATTTGACATTTGGCTAATAACATCTGCAAAACGGGTAAAAAGGCGTACGGTTTGCCTTGCATCCTCATCCCCCAGCTGCTGTATAAATTGGGTTAGGGCTTTGTCAAACTCTTCTTCGGCCTCTTGCAAAACCTGGTGCCCTAAGGGGGTTAGCACAATGGTTGTCTTTCGGCGGTTGGTCTTCTTCACCTCACGGGATAGGTATCCCTTTTTTTCCAAATGGTTTGCCATTTGGGATATGGCGGCCTTGGATACATGTAGCTGGTCCTGTAAATCAACCATGTAAACATTACAATCACTGTCCGCCGAATTGCAGGAAATGCAGCGCATAAGCCCCAATGCTGTCAAATCCATATCCGCATTTGCAAAAAGCCCTGCCCACTTGGTTTTGTGCAAACGGTGAAACACTTGCACCATTTGCTCTTTTAATGAGCCATCCATTTTATCCTCCCTATGTTAATTTCTAAACAGTAAAGCAATTAACAGTATAACGCAAAACCATGTGCATGTCAACCTTAAATTTTTTTTGAAATAAATAAAAAGCGGCACATATTGTGCGCCGCCACGAAGATTAAAAGCCACCCCGAAACCTAAAAATACTTTATCCAGTATCCCGGGCTGCCCTGTTCTTGATTATTTGGATGGCATAACTTAAAAGCATCAAAATCTTCATGTGATGTGGTGTGAGTGCCCAAAACATCGGGTATTGCCACGGCATGGGTAAAGCTTGCACCATCTTCCGCTTGCCCGATTAGTGCATGGCGGTACTGCCCTGCCTTTTCCACCACAAATGGGTGGTTGCAAAGGGTTTCGCCACCCGGATTTAGGGCTTGCAATTCCTGTAAACCGGCGGCATACCACTTTATATGTGGCTTATGGTCGCTAAAAATGTCCACAGGGTGGTTATTTGCAAAAAAAGCTTTCAAATGGGCGTTTGGCGGGCGTTGTTCATGGGTGTGGATAAAATCCGCCACCCCTTCTTTATACACCGGTTCCGGCACCTCTTCTGCAACAATGTTTGCAATGGTTGCGGCAGCATCATGGATGTGGATGGGTTCGGAAATTTCTTCCGCCGCATCTGCTTTAGGCGTAAATTGTGGAAAGCGCAAACTAACACGCCAAGAATAGGGTGCACCAACAAATCCGCTTAATGCCACGGCAATGTCGCCTGTGCCGTCAAAACTGCTGCCCGCCTGCACAATGGCTGCACCCGCAATATTTTCAACCACAAGGCCGGACCCTGCAATGTTGCTTCTATCAAAGTCAAACTTACCTTCAAAACGGCGGCTTTCCCCCACGGGTACCAACCCGGCATCTGCGGCAAAATTTTCCCCTTCACCTTTTACAAATAGCACAAGGCGGTATAAACCCTCCGCCGCATCTTGCAAAAATACCGTGGCACGCCCACCGCCTTCACGTGCTTCTAAAACTACCCGCCCTGTGGCGTCCCTGCCACCCACAGGCCTATCCGCCGAAAGGATTATAAACTGCCTAAAATAATTACGCATATAAAATACCGCCTTTGTCAAATTAAATATTAAAGTATATGCAGGGGTGTGGACAATAGACCCTGATATATGATATAATGAGGGGAATTTAAGCGGTGTTTTTATCGATAAGGATGAGCCAAGAAGCCCTTGAGTTTGGTATGGCAGGAAAGGATGCCTTTTTTACAGGGTTTGAGTATAGACAACACTTACGAACATTATGTGACCAAGCCCGATTTGGACACGAATATACCGAACACAGGCTTTAAGGAAATTAAAAATATACAAAAAGATACAGATAAGCGGACGTGATGGACGTTTCCATATTATTTTGGGTGCGCTGAAAAATTTTTAACAGGGCTTTATCCAAAGATAAGCAAAAAACCCCTTGCATTTTGTGTCATGGTATGTTAAAATGTATGTGTTCTTATCATATGACATATGAGAGGGGCGAGCGCAACATGGCTCGCTCTTTTATTATAGTAGGGCATTATGCACAATACCAAGGAGGGTGATAGCACTTGTCGGGCAACAGCGAGTTTATAAACACCATCAATCTCATCGAGAAAGAGAAGGGGATTGAGAAAGAAACACTTTTTGAGGCCATAGAAGCATCTTTGCTTGCGGCATGCAAAAAGCATTATGGGGCAAGCGAAAATGTGCAAGCCACCATAAGCCGGGAAACAGGGGAAATGAAGATTTTGGCGTATAAAACTGTGGTGGAAGAGGTGGAAAACCCTCTCACAGAAATCAGCTTAGAAGATGCCAAAGCCATTAGCGTTGAATACAATATCGAAGATATTGTGGAAATACCCCTAACACTGGAAGGGGTTGGCCGTGTGGCAGCCCAAGCCGCCAAACAGGTAGTTGTACAAAAACTGCGGGAGGCGGAGCGCAGCAAGGTTGTAAACCAATTTAAGGATAGAGAGTTGAAAATTTTAAGCGGCGTGGTGGATAGGATTGACAAGCGCAATGTACACATCATAGCCGACAAAACCGACCTTGTGCTGTTGCCTGTGGAACAAATACCGGGTGAGGAATACTTCCAAAACCAGAGGCTGAAAGTTGTAGTGCTGGATGTGCGGGAGGGGGGCAAAGGCTCGCCTACCATCAGCGTTTCCCGCTCCCACCCCGAGCTTGTAACAAGGCTTTTTGAACAGGAGGTGCCCGAGGTTGCTGATGGTACTGTGGTTATCCGTGCTGTTGCCCGCGAGGCAGGCTTTCGCACAAAAATTGCCGTTTCCAGTGAGAATGAGAATGTGGATGCGGTGGGTAGCTGCGTTGGCGGCAGCGGCCAGCGTGTAAATATGGTGGTAAACGAGCTTAATGGAGAAAAAATTGACATAATCCACTTTTCTGATGACCCGAGGGAGTTTATAGCCGCCGCCCTAAGCCCTGCCCAAGTACTTGCTGTTGTGCTGGAAGAAGGCGGAAAGATGGCAAAAATCGTCGTACCTGACAACCAACTGTCATTAGCCATTGGTAGGGAGGGGCAAAATGCCCGCCTTGCCGCCAAGCTTACAGGCTACCGCATTGATATTAAAAGCGAAACAAAGGCGGCGGCCGAAGGCTTTATTACCAAGGCGGACTATCTTGCTAATATGACCAAAGAAGCACCCGTTAGCGTTTCGGAATATGCCGAGGCTGCTGCGGAGTATTATGAATACAACATCAGCGACGAATATTATGACGATTACTACGATGATGAATATGACGACGACTATGAATACGAATATGGCGATGAAAACAGCAACCCGTCTGTGGGGAGTGGTAACAATCAATAAAAGCAAAGGAAGCCCAAAAGGTAAGATGACAAGCTTGCGACGATGTGTTGGTTGCCGCCAAATGGTTGATAAAACCCGGCTTTTGCGTGTTGTGCGCAATCCCGAAGGCAACTTTGTGCTGGATGCCACAGGCAAAGCTAATGGGCGGGGGGCATATATGTGCAAAACTGCCGATTGTTTGGCGGCAACCATTAAGCGTAATGCCTTTAACAACTCATTCAAAACAAAAGTGCCGGCAAATGTTTATGAGGAGCTTAAACAATGGATATGATGGAAAAACGCTTATTGTCCATGGTTTCGCTGGCGAAAAAGGCAGGCAAGTTGGTAACGGGGGAGGAAGGTTGCGAAAAAGCCATACAAAAAGGGCAAGCCACCCTTGTGCTGATAGCAACGGACGCATCTGCCAACACCAAAAAGAAATTTACAAATAAAACGAATTTTTATAAAGTGCCGATGATTAGCCTTTTTACCAAGGATGAAATGGGAGGGGCAATTGGCACCCACAGCAGGGCAACCATTGTTGTTGCCGACGAAGGATTTGGAAAAAGCATATTGGAAATTATAGCGATGATGCAGTCGTAGAAAGAAAGGGTGGCTAAATGGCCAAAAAACGCATACACGAACTGGCAAAGGAGCTTGGGGTGGGCTCATCAGACATAATGAAATTTTTACCCCAATTAAACATAGAAGCAAAAACCCACTTTTTAGGGCTGGATGCGGATGTGGCGCAGAAGGTAGCAAACCATTTTGGTAAAGCTGTCCCGGTTGCCACAGACGGCGAAAAAAAGGTTAAACAGCAGGCGGAAAAGCCTGTTGTTTCTGCGCCTGCTGAGAAGAAACCTGCACCCGCCCAGAAAGCGGAGGAAAAACCTGCCGAAAGACCTGCGGCAAGGGCGGCAGAACGCCCTGCGCCAAGGCAGGACAGGGAACGCCCCGTGCGTTATGATAAAGACGGCAATGTGGTGCCATACCGCCCACGCCCCGTGGATGAGCATGGCAACCCATTGCCACGCAAACGCCCTGTGGGGCCGGATGGTAAGCCATTGCCGCCGCCTGTATATTATGATGCACAAGGCAACCCAATACCCCGTAAACCCCGCCCGATAGGAGCAGACGGTAAGCCAATGCCCCGCCCGCCACGCCCCTTGGGGCCGGATGGTAAGCCTGTGCCGCCCCCTGTACGCTATGATGCACAAGGCAACCCAATACCCCGCAAACCCCGCCCATTAGGGACGGACGGCAAACCACTACCAAGACCCGACAGACCCCATGGAAGCGGAGACCGCCCACAAAGACCTTACGGCGACCGTCCGCCACGCCCACAAGGAAGCAGTGATAGACCTCACAGCGACCGCCCACGTGGGCAATTTGGTGACCGCCCGCCACGCCCACAAGGCGATAGACCCCAGTACGGCAACCGCCCGCAAGGCGATAGACCACCCCGCCCCGGTGGTGACAGGCCTTCTTTTGGCGGCCGTCCGGGAGGTGGCGGACAAGGCGGCTTCCGTCAAGGCGGCCATGGCAGCGGCAGAGCGGGTGGTAGCGATATTCCCGCTGTTGGAGGCGGTGGCTTTAACAAAGGCAAACAAGGTGGCGGAAAGACCGCTGAAGCTCCCGATAAGCAAGGGCGCAAGCAAAGACTTGAAGCTGGTAAAAAAGACCGCAGGCACGACCGTGGCGGCGTTGACAGGGAAAAGGACTTGGATTTCAGACCGCAAGTAAAATCCTATGCCAAGCCGGAAGCCCCAAGCATTATTCAAATTCCGCCACAAATCACCCTTAAAGAACTGGCGGAGCTTATGTTAAAACAAGGCTCGGAAGTGGTTAAGGCACTTTTCAAAAAGGGTGAGATGATAAAGATAACCGATACCATCTCCTTTGAAAAGGCCGAAGAAATTGCCATGGATTACAATATCCTTGTTGAAGAAAAAATTGAAATCGATATACTTGAAGAGGTTTTTGCTGAGGAAGAAGAAGCCCATGCTGTTTTAGCGGAGCGGCCCCCGGTTGTGGTGGTTATGGGCCACGTAGACCATGGTAAAACATCGCTGCTGGATGCCATACGCAAAACTGACGTGGTTGTGGGTGAAGCCGGCGGCATAACCCAGCATATCGGCGCATACCAAGTTAATATTAACGACCGTCAAATAACATTCCTTGATACACCCGGCCACGAAGCCTTTACAGCAATGCGTATGCGTGGTGCCCAGGTGACGGATATTGCAATACTTGTGGTTGCGGCGGATGACGGGGTTATGCCGCAAACCATCGAGGCCATAAGCCATGCCCGTGCCGCTGGTGTTGAAATTATTGTTGCCATCAACAAAATTGATAAACCGGCCGCCAATAAGGATCGTGTAATGCAGGAACTTACCGAGTATGAGCTGGTTGCAGAAGATTATGGCGGCGAAACCATTATGGTGCCTGTTTCTGCCCACACCAAAGAGGGGCTTGATACCCTTTTGGAAATGATAATGCTTGTAACCGATATGAAGGAATACAAGGCAAACCCCGACAAAAACGCCCGTGGCACGGTAATAGAAGCCCAGCTGGACAAAGGCCGGGGGCCTGTTGCCACAGTGCTTGTAAAATCAGGCACTTTGGAAGTTGGCCAGCCCATTGTGGCGGGCACAGCCCATGGCCGTGTACGTGCCATGGTAAACGATAAAGGGCAAAAGGTTAAAGCGGCAGGCCCATCCATGCCTGTGGAGATTTTAGGCTTAACCAGTGTACCTTCTGTTGGTGACTTGTTTTTTGCAGCAAAATCCGAAAAAGAAGCCCGCTATGTGGCGGAGCATATTATCGCCAAAAACCGTGTTAAGATGATAGAGGAAACCCCTCAAAAAGTGTCCCTTGATGATTTGTTTAACCAAATCCAAGCAGGAAAGGTTAAAGAGCTTAATGTTATCATCAAAGCGGACGTGGGCGGCAGCGTGGAAGCCATGAAGGCGAGCTTAGAGAAGCTTTCCAATGAAGAGGTGCGCATACGCACCATCCTTGGTGGCGTAGGTGCCGTTACGGAAAGCGATGTAATGCTTGCCTCTGCATCCAATGCTATCATCATCGGTTTTAATGTGCGCCCCGAAAATGCCGCAAAAAGTGTGGCGGAGGAGCAACAAGTGGACATCCGCTTGTATCGTGTAATTTACAATGCCATTGATGATGTTAAAGCCGCTATGATTGGTATGTTAGACCCGATTTTTGAAGAAAAAGTTATCGGCCACGCCAATGTACGCCAAATCTTTAAGGCATCGGGCATTGGCACGATTGCCGGCTGCTATGTAACCGATGGTAAAATTACCCGATCTGCGCAAGTGCGTGTGTTGCGTGATAATATTGTTGTTTACGAAGGCGAGCTTGCAAGCCTTAACCGCTTCAAAGACCAAGTGCGGGAGGTTTTGCATAACTACGAATGTGGTATTGTGCTTTCCAAGTTTAACGATGTTAAAGAAGGTGACGTAATTGAAGCCTTTGTTATGGAAGAGATTAGGCGTACGGAATAAGGCATTGTGGGTTTTGGCGGCGGCGTTGCTTGCATTAACGGGTTGTGCCACGGTGTACGAGGTATTAGAGTATCAGCGTTGCGGTTGCGATGGCTGGTATTTAAGCGAAATTGCCCGCCGCCCCACGCCGCCCCTAAATTTTCGTGAACTGTTCTGGGAAAGTGTGGATTTGGACGGTTTTAACACCGTGCACCAATTTACCTTCATCGAATGGGAAAATCACGCCGCCCATTATGTTACCGATTGGGAATATGCCTTCATCCTCTTTCCGGATCAAAATTTACGGGATTTCTCTCTGCATCATCTTGGACTTAATGGTGGTGGAGACGAAATGGCGTTTTACACCAAGGAAATCCTGCTAACGATTCCGGAATTTGCAGCGGGCGATGCGCTTGCCCTAAATTTACACCTTTCCCATTACCTAATTCCAAGGGCTGGCTTCACCTTTGTTGATGAAAGTGGCCAGATGCACAGAATGTTAGTACAAGACGGCACACCCCGTGGCGGCTGTGGACCGCATTTTGGGATAAGCCACCACGACCCCCAGTGGGGCTTTGGCTGGGCAGATTAAAGGAGGAGTATACATGAAAAACCGAATGATTAGAATAAACGATGAAATTATGAAAGAACTAAGCGAAATTTTGCGTGGCGGCATTAAAGACCCACGCATGACTGCCATGGCAAGTGTTGTGCGTGTGGAAACCACACAGGATTTGAAATTTGCCAAAGCATTTATCAGCGTGATGGGTACGGATGAAGAAAAGCAAAAAACTATGGCGGCATTGGAAAACGCCAAGGGTCACATCCGCTCTCAGGTAGCAAAGGCAATTGACTTGCGCCAAACCCCCGAATTTACCTTCATCTTGGACGATTCCCTTGACCATGGCATGAGAATTGACCAAATTTTGGATGATGTGAATAAGTTGGAGGAATAGCCTATGGCATTTTCCACAAAAGAAGCCTGGGATAATATGACCAAAAACGGTGAAAACATTGTAATCGTCACCCATTACGGGCCCGATGGCGATGCTGTGGGGTCTTGTTTTGCTTTGGCTTATGCCCTTAAAAAAGCAGGCTTTTCACCCAAAGTTGTGTTGGATAATTATAATGATAAATTAAATGTTGTAGATGGTAGCGAATTTATTTTCAAAGGCGATACCCGTATTATGCCCATAGACTTGTTAATTTGCCTTGATTGCGGGGATTTTGCACGTGTTGCCGCCCCCGGGGATTTGTTTGCCCGTGCCTTTGTAACCATTAATGTGGACCACCACATGGGTAATGACGGTTTTGCCACCCACAATTATGTGGATACAACGGCCCCCTCTACCTGCGAGATAGTTTTTAGCATCATAAACCCCTTTGTGCCTATGACAAAGGACATGGCATCGGCACTTTATTTGGGTATGGTTACGGATACAGGCGGTTTTCGCTATTCCGCCACCACCCCCAAAACTATGGAAATTGCGGGCAAACTAATGTCCGTGGGTATTGATTTTACCACAATCCAGCAACGAGCCGTTTATACCCGAAGCAAAGTAGAAAATGCCATTTTTTCCAAAGCCTTGCAAAATTTGGTACATATGCCCAATGGGCTAACCTACACCACCATAACACAAGTGGAAATGGCGGAAGCTGGTGCAGATTACAGTGACTTGGAAGGTATTGCGGAACATATGTTAAGCATAGAAGGCACAAAAATTGCCGCATTTTTTAATGAGAGGCCTGTGCGTACAAAAGTTAGCTTCCGTAGTAAGGAATATGAGATAAACACCATTGCGGCGAAATTTGGCGGCGGCGGGCATAAATTTGCGGCAGCTGCCAGTTTTGAAAGTAATTTTGATGAAGGCGTGGCGGCTGTTTTAGCGGCGACGGAGCGGTTTTTGGATGCTTAATGGTGTGCTTAATATATATAAACCAAGGGATTTTACATCCAATGATGTGGTGCAGGTTGTTAAACGCCTAACCAAATCCAAGGCGGGGCACACAGGCACACTGGATCCGCAGGCCACGGGGGTTTTGCCCATTTGCTTGGGCCGTGCCACCAAAATTGCGGACTATATCATGAATGGGGATAAGGAGTATATTGCGCAAGTTGTCTTGGGAATAGCTACCGATACAGGCGATGCCCATGGTGCAGAAATTGCCCATGGGGGACTTGTAGACGACAAAGCCCGCATACAAGGGGCTTTATCCCGTTTTGTAGGCGAAATTAACCAAATGCCGCCCATGTATTCCGCTATAAAAGTTGGGGGGAAAAAACTGTACCAATACGCCCGTGAAGGGGTGATGGTGGAGCGTAAAACCCGCCAAATCACCATTTTACAGCTGGATGTGCTGCACTGGGATTTGCCCCAAAGTTTCGTTATGCGTGTTAAATGCTCCAAAGGCACATATATCCGCACTTTGTGCGAGGATATTGGGGTGGCACTGGGAACGGTTGCCCATATGGGCAAGCTATTGCGTACCGAAACCGGGGGATTTGCCACACAGGGCAGTATTAGCTTGGCTGTGCTGGAAAAAGCCGTACCGGCGGGCAATTTAGGTGATTTGCTAATCCCAATCGAAAGGGCTTTGGCGCATATGCCAAAAATTTACATTGCGGAAGATGCCCAAAAACTTCTGATAAACGGCAACAAAATCCCATTGGAATATGTTGCGGGCTTGGTTGGTGGACCATCCTTAGCATTTGACCATACAGGGCGGCTGGCAGGTATTTTCCACGCTGACGGTGTTTTTTTGCGGCCATTAACAATGTTGCTATAACGGGGTGCCGAATGAAACAATTTACTAATGAAAATGTGAACATCCACAGGCCGACTGCCATCACCATAGGCAAGTTTGATGGCCTGCACCGTGGGCATGTAACTTTGATTGAAGAAATGAAGAAAATGGCGACCTTACAAGGTCTGGCAACCGCTATTTTAACTTTTTCCCCCCATCCCATGGCATTTTTTACCAAAACCCATATGCCCCTTATTTTGGATCCCCACGAAAAGGCGGAATTGTTTGGGCAGTTAGGTATTGACTACTATATCCAATATAAATTTGACGAAAACTTTGCCCACACCACACCCCGGGACTTTATAGAGAAAATTTTGTGCACCCAATTAAACGCTAAAATGCTGGTGGTTTCTTCAGATTATCGCTTTGGCAAAGGTGGGGCCGGGGATGTGGATTTTGCTCGAAAAGCAGGCAAAGATATGGGCTTGGAGGTTCATGTTATCCAAAACCTGCTAAACCAGCAGCAACAAAAAATCAGCTCCAATTTATTACGGGGGCTGATTATGGATAAGGAATTTAAGTTGGTTGCCCAGTTGTGCGGCAGGCCATTCTTCATCAGCGGCAAAACTGATGAAAACGGCATAATAACCCCCCACCCTGACAAAATTTTGCCGCCTGACGGGGTGTATGAAGTGGACATTCATGGTCACGGCAACACCGTCATCAAAATCGGGGGCGGCGTTGTCAAATCGGATATCAAGCAGAGTCAAGCCCTAAAAATCCATTTTATGGTATAGGTTTCTGGTTATAAAATAGGATATGATGAAAACCACTGCTGATATCCCAAAAGCTGATAATGGCAGGATGTATGGTGCAAAATCCAGTCGCTCGCTTAACATGGGCACAATGACGTTGATACCAACAGCAAAAAGCAGACACATACTGGAAATTAACTCATCCCTACCCTTACCGATTTTGGAGGATGCAAGGGGAAAGCACAAACCCGCAAACCACAATGGTGTGCTAAACGCATGGGCGGAAGATGTTAAGGCGGCAAAAAGGTTATCGCCGAATGCTTCCGGGTGCAGGACGACGTTTGCGGCAAAAACAATTGTTGCCAACACCCAGCCAAACAAAGCGCAAATGGCTATGGTTATATATTGTGCCGCAAGCAAATCCCCCCTTTTGATGGGCATGGACAGCTGATAACGCTCCCAAAGCCCATTTTTGCTTGCCATTGTTGTAACAAGCAGCAAGGGTAGGCTTGCCATGGCAATCAACAAAGACATGTTAAAAATAAACAGGTTTCCTGTGATTACACTAACAACAGCCGCCGCTATGGCAATGAAGGCAGCGGGCAAAGCGTTGCCCCGTGATGCTTGAAATTGAAAGTACAACAAACCCCGTATTGGTGCGGTTTTAGCCATTACTTCTCCCCCTTACCATCATAAGCATAATTTCTTCAATTGTTACATTATCAGTGGCAATGCCACGGTATTTTTGCTCCATTGCCTGCCTGTCTATCACCAACACATCGGTTTGATAGTCGTGTTTGCGATATGCCAGCATATCTGCTTTGTCAATTTCTGCAAACTGGGCGGCTGTGCAGCGCATAATGCCATACTTGTAAATCAAAACATCCTTACTTTCGCTGAAAATTATCTGCCCGTCGTGGATAAATGTGATATAATCCGCCACCTTTTCCAAATCCGAAGTGATGTGGCTTGATAGTAGGATTGAGTTATTTTCGTCCTGCACAAAATCCAGAAAAACATCCAAAATATCATCCCGCACGATAGGGTCCAGCCCGCTGGTGGCCTCGTCTAAAATCAGCAGTTTTGGGCGGCGGGCAAGGGCTGCTGCCACCCCCAATTTCATGCCCATACCACGGGAAAATGACTTAACCTTCTGCTTTTCGGGTAATTTGAATTTTTGCAAATAATTTTGAAACAAGGTATCGTCCCATTTGCTGTACATATGGCGCATGGCAGAAGCGATTTTGTCAGGTGTTAAATGGTCGGGAAAAGCATTACTGTCGTACACAACCCCCAAATCATCACGGATATTTGTTGCGCCATCACCCATCTCTTTCCCGAAAATTTTTACCATGCCACCATCTTTTACCAGTGTATTAAGAATGCAGCCTATGGTTGTGGACTTGCCCGCGCCATTTTCCCCAACAAAGCCCATAATTGCGCCGGCCGGCAGGTTAAAAGACACGTCCCGCAGCCCGAAAGCAGAGTTTTCGTATTTTTTGTGCAAACCCTGCACTTCTAAAATCGCACCCATCTAATCATCCCCCTCATAAAATAATTTCAAAATTTCCACTAACTTGTCGATTGCAATATGGTATGTTCTGCCAATCTCAGCGGCTTTTTGCAGATATTCTTCTGCTTGCCTTTGCTGCTCTTCCTGCACAAAATCCTTGTTGCGGGCGGATACAAAACTTCCACGCCCCACAGTGGTTTCAATAAACCCATCCCTTTGCAAATTTTCATATGCCGTTTGCACAGTGATAACACTTACATGGATTGATTTTGCCAATGCCCGCATGGACGGTAATGGCGCACCTGTTTCCAATTGGCCGCTCATTATCATCGCTTTTATTTGGCTTGCTATTTGCTCATAAATAGGTTTGCCTGTGTTGCTGGTGATTATAATATCCAAAGCCACCCCCCCTTACGTCTTATATGTACTTATTGAATAAGTACATTATATCAGGTGCGGTTTAATTTGTCAAGAAGTTTTTTCATATTGCAAAAATGTCGCCGCCATGGTATAATTATGTGGGAGGTGGTGGCATGAAGCCAACACAAAAATATGTTCCGCTTACAAAACAATCCAAACGCAAACAAAGGGAGTTTTATGCAAAACAGCGGCAAGATTGGGGCAGCATAAACCCTGCAACCAAGCAAGCACCAAATGGCAAGGCATATAACCGAAAAAAATCCAAACACCGCCACTCGTCAGATTTTGAGCCGTGTTTGGATTTTTATTTACTTAAATTTTAGGGTTCCTCCTCATTGCCTTTTTGGTATTATCTGACTGCATTTGGTTTTGAAAATACTTTGCACCCGTTATATTAATAATCACAAGGCTTTCTGGGTCAAATACCGCCCTTCTCTATATTATACTCAAACAACCCCAAAACAGTATCACTAAACTTGTCTTTTTATCCGATTTACTGCGTCCCAAGAACCCGCACATACCTCTGGGTATGCACGGGAACCTCGCTCCTTGCAATCGAATAAAAATCCTGCGTTTTCTGATACTGTTTTGGGGTTGTTTGAGCATAACAACCAATGCGTGAGTATTGAGACAAGTGCATCCCCGAGCATGATTAGGGTTACAGCACCTTAGCGATAGTTGCTTGGCCGTTACCGTTATGAGCGACCCTCCATTTTAGCTTTACGGGCGGCGGCTTTGGCCTCCCGCACCGCCTTCATGCCCCGCCATTTGCCGCTGTTGAAACGATGTTTAACTACAATAGAGCGCACGGTTTGATCCAGGAAAAAGGCAAACCAGCCGCCGGCAACGCCCATGTTAAATACGAACACGAACAGGGCGGTAAGCAACAGGCGGGTGCCCCAAATACCCACAATGGACGCATAAAGGGGGTACATGGTATCACCGCTGCCCCGCAATGCCCCTGCCGTGGACATATTGCTGGACTGTACAAATTGAGTCAGCGCCATAAAGTAAAACACAGGTATGCCGTATTGGATGACGACGGGATTATCCGTATAAATACCCAAAATCGGGCGGGAAAATACGATGAAGGAGATGGTGACAACGGATGTTACCAGCCTTGCCGTGCGTGCGGAAAATATTGCCATGCGATGGGCTTCGTCATAATCATCCCGCCCAACGGCTTGCCCAACAAGGGCAGTGGTGGATACGCCAAAGGCAAAACTGACGGCAAAGGCCAGCATATTAATGTTTATGGCAATGGTGTGTGCGGCAAAGGCGTAATAGCCCAGCGATGCCAACATGGCAGTGTATACCATAAGCCCCGTTTGTATTGCAAACTGTTCCCCTGCCGACGGCAGGCCTATGGAGAAAATATTACGCACCGTGCGGAAATTGGGCTTCCAGCTGGACAGTAATTTTAGGCGTATTGGGGATTTTTTCCAAAACAGCAGCAGGGACATTGCCGCCAAAAAGGTTACACCACGGGCGATGGATGCAGAAATTGCCGCACCCTGCACCCCAAGGGCGGGAAAGCCCAAATTGCCGTGGATAAGCATAAAATTAAGAAGCAGATGCAGGGCATTGCCTGCCAAATTGTAAAACATGGAAATTTTTGTTTGCCCAGCCCCGCGGAATGCTGCCGTAATACCCATGGAAACAGCATGAAAGGCAAGGCTTAATGTTATAATTTGGAAAAAGTTTGTGGAATAGGCTATTACCTGCGCATCATCAATCATCAACGGGAAAAAGTGGCGTGCACCAAAAAAGCCCACGGATGAAACAATAATACCAAGGCCAAAATTAAATATAATAGCTTGGCGGGTAATTGCCGCCGCCTTTTTATGGTCGCCTTTGCCCACATTCCAAGAAACAAGGGCGGTTGTACCCACGTTTACAGCATTAAAAATTGCGATAAGCAGAAAAAATGGCTGCTGGGTAAGCCCGACGGATGCAACAGCCTGCTCGCCTAAATTGCTTACCATTATCATATCCACAACGCCTTTTAGGGAAATCAAAAACAGCTCGAAAAAAGCGGGCAGGGTAATTTTGCGGATTTTACCGTAGGTTTCCCGACCCTCTTTTGTGCGAAAGCTGTCAAAAAAGCTTATCATGCTATTTTTTATGTAAAGGAATGGGTTGCGCATAATTCTATTTTATGCTATTCTAATAAAAAAAGCAAGTGTTAAAGGAGAATTTATGAATAAACATGTGACCACTCCCATGTGGCCCAATATATTTATGCTTTCCATCCTTATTTTTTCCATAATTGTTATGGCGGTTATTTTGCCCGTTGTTAGCTTTATGTTTTTCTTTACAACGGGGGAGGAGATGCGGATGCCCGCATGGGCGGGGCTTGTGCTGTCCCAGGCAGGCATAATTGGCATACCTTGTGCTGTTTATCTGCTTATCCACCGCAAAAACATTAGGGAAATTTTGCCAATGCGCAAGCTTGGCTGGCAAAATTGGTTGATGGTTATTGCCATGTCCATTGCGATTTACCCTGTGGTGCAACTGTTAAATGTGGCAACGGGTATGATTTTTGGCACACCCATACAAGATACTATGGACGAGATTATGGGCACGGGCGGTATTTGGCTTATGCTTGCCCTTGTACCCATCCTTCCATCTATTTTTGAAGAGGTGGCTTTGCGTGGCATTGTTTTTGCGGGCTACCGCAAGGTTAAAATTTTTGCAGCCGCCATGGTAAATGGGCTGTTTTTTGGCATTCTGCATCAAAACTTTAACCAGTTTTCTTATGCTTTTTTGCTGGGTGTGTTTATGTGCTATTTTGCTTATTACACTAAGTCCATTTGGGCACCGGTTATTTCCCATGTGGTGATTAACACTATAGGCTCCATACTAATGTTTGTAGTGTTTAACACAGATTGGTATGCTTTGGAAGCCGTGTACGACCCTTATGCAACGGCACCGCCTGATATGGTTGTGCATATTATAACATTTCTAATTTTGGGCTTTATCGCTGTTGCATCGGCCGGGATTTTTATTGCGATTTATATAAAATTCCGCAACCACAACCTGCGCAGGAATGAGGCAGAAGGCATAATTACCGACGAGCATGCTGCTGCCGTTAGTGCGGGCGAACCCATACCAAAAGTGTTTAATGTAAGTTTTTTGCTGGTATGTGTCACGGGTTTTACAGTGATGATTGGTATGCAAATTTTGATGGCGGTGATGCTTTGATGAAGTTTGTGGTAAGTGACAATATTTCCCATAACGATGTGCAGGTGATGGCGCAGGTGTTTTTCCATCACATAGGCTTTGATTTGGTGGAGAAAGTGCCGGCGGAGGGGCTTTGTCTTGCGGTGGAAAAGGTCCCTGACGGGGCTGTTTTTGCCGGGTTTTTTCAAAATGGGGCAATGATAAACCATGCCCAAACCCCGCCGAAAGGGGAGGGGGATAATGATGCAAAGCCTGTTGCATTGGCAATTTATCGGGTTTTATCCGCATTTACGGGTTATGTGCCGCCCTGGGGGCTGTTAACTGGTATACGCCCCGCAAAGCTGATAACGGCAGGCTTGGCCGCAGGTTTGACTAAGGAGCAAGCGGCGGTGGATATGACCGAGAGATATTTAGTGGACCCGGCAAAAGCCGCCCTTTGCGCTGATGTGGCGCAGGCGCAGGGCAAAATAATGGCAACAAGCCCGAAAAATGCCATAAGCATCTATATCGGCATACCCTTTTGCCCAACAATTTGCCATTATTGTAGCTTTTCAGCTTATCCGCTTGCCAAATTCCAAAACCGCATGGATGGCTATATGGCGGCACTTATCAAGGAAATTAACTACCTTGGGCATATTAGCCAAGGAAAATTTGTGGAAAATATTTACATAGGCGGCGGTACGCCTACGTCCCTAAATGACAGGGATTTTGAATTGTTATTAACGGCAATTGCCCGCAATTTTAACGTAACAAAAGCCCTTGAATATACAGTGGAAGCCGGCCGCCCCGACACAATTACCCAAAATAAACTTGCCCTGATGAAAACCCATGGCGTTGCACGCATTTCCATAAACCCCCAAACGCTAAAACAGACCACACTAAATAAAATAGGAAGAGGGCACAGTGTGGAAGATTTTTTTGAAAAGTATGCCATGGCACAACAAATGGGCTTTGACCACATTAATATCGACCTTATTTTAGGGCTGGATGGGGAAACCCCGCAAGATGTGGCACAAACCCTGGAAGGCATAACCGCCCTTGCCCCAAATTCTGTTACTGTACACACATTGGCAATAAAACGGGCATCCAAATTACATGAAGATTTGCAAAGCCTTCCCAAAGCCGATTATGCAGATTTGGAACAGATGCTGACAATAACTGCACAAGCCATGAAAAACGCCGGGCTTGCCCCCTATTACCTTTATCGACAAAAAAAATCCCCGGGAAATTTTGAAAATGTGGGGTATAGCAAAGCGGGATACGAAGGGCGTTATAACATACATATGATGGAGGAGCAACGCTCGGTTTATGCGGCGGGTTGCGGCTCCATCACCAAATTGGTGGATAATGCAAGCGGCAGGATTGACCGCATTGTAAACCTGCGTGGCTTAGATGAATACATAGCACGTATTGATGAGATGACCCGGCGAAAGGTGGTGGCGATAGGTGAATAGTGGATTTTCCACTTGCTTTTCGGGGCATCGCTTTGCCCCTTTTGATTGGACAAGTTCTTACGACGGGCATGTGTTTCAAATAATGCTGGCAAAAGCCGTAGAAGATGCCGTAAACGATGGTTGCAACTGCTTCTACAATGGCATGGCAATGGGTTTTGATATTATTGCCGCCGAGGTGGTAATTGCCCAAAAAGCCTATCATAACGCCAATGCGGCTTTGGTTAGCGTTATCCCCTTCCGTGGGCAGGAAGCTAAGTGGACAAAGGCGTGGAAAGCCCGCCATGATGCAGTTTTGCAAGCTGCGGATGAGGTGATAATACTAAACGAAAGCTATGTAACCGGTTGCTACCACGAAAGAAACCGATACTTAGTGGACAATAGCCAACGGCTTATTGCTTTTTACAGCGGAAAAGCAGGCGGCACACAGCATACCTATGATTATGCAGAGGAAAAGGGGCTTAACATCATCAATCTTTGGGGGGAGGTGGCAGGCATTGGAAAATAAACGAATAGACTATAAAAAATATAAGTTAAACGTTAAAAAGAAATCCAAAGTGGGCAGCAAAGAGGATTTGGTAAAAATGGCAGCCCCCAAGGCGGCGCAAGTGTTGTATAATATTGTTACCATTGGCCCACGGCTTATTTTGCGCTCGGCCTTTCAGTTGTTGCGTGCCAATATTATCACCCGCATCCTGTCCGCTATTGTGCTGGTATCCATTGATACATATCTGTTTGTACGCAAGCGCATCTCCCTTAAACAATATCTGATAAATGTGGCATTGGCTGCACTTTTGCTTGTGGGGGGCACTGCCGGCTGGTATGCCGGGCAAAATGTGGGCTACATCCTGTTTCAAAACGCTGTAATTGGTATAATTGCAGGGGTTATTGGCGCAGGTGTTTTGGGCTTTGGTTTTGGTGCGGTTTTTGAAAAAATCATCGGCAAATTTGTAAAGGATGACACAGCGGATATGCTGGAAATTTGTAATGGCGTGTTTTGCAACCTTGCCGAAAAATATGACCTTACTGAGGAGCAGGCGGAAAAAGTTGTAGAAGCCCTTCAATTGGACCCGCCTACCATACGTAAAATGTATGCCAGCCCGGACAAAACCACCTTCGCCTGTGAGCTTATTGAGCCCTGTTTGAAAGAAATAATTTCGCCGCCCTGTCACAAATAGGGCGGCTTGCTCGTTATATAGGTATAATAACCGAAAGGGGGACGAAAAAGAAATGGATATTTCAGCAAACGCAGATATGGCTGCCAAGATGGATTTAGAGCAGATGGTTGATAGCCACGGCGGAGCCATTCTGCGATATTGCCACCTGCTGCTAAGGGATTACCACGAAGCGCAGGATGTGGTGCAAACCACATTTATTAAGGTTTTTTATCATACCAAATACACGACCGACAACCTTTCCCCACTATTGCACAAAATCGCTTACAATCAGTGTATTGATGTACTTCGCAAACGCAAGCGGCTTTTTAGCTTTTTGGAAAAGGAAAAGCGGGAATTGCACCAGCATTATGAAATGGATGATGGCATTAGTGAGGAACTTAACAATGCCCTTGGTGCCTTAAAGCCTGACGACAGAGCATTGATAATAAGCCGGGTGGTAGGCGGCTTTGATTATGAGGAGTTAAGCCGAATTTACGGCCTACCCAGCACAACGCTACGTACAAGATACAGGCGTGCGAAAAAGAAATTAGCAGACGCATTACGTGAACAAGGATTTGGAGGTGGGGATGATGAGCGATAAACAAAACGTTTTAGACCAAAACACCTTAGACCAAGACGAAAAGCTGATTCAGAACGCCCTTGGCGGTGTAATGACCCCGCAATTTGACATTTTGAAAGGGATTGAGGAAAAGATGAAACCAAAAAAATCAATTAAAAAAGGGCTTGCGGTTGCTTTTGCGGCAACGCTGGCACTGGGCACAACGGCATTTGCAGCCCAGCAAATGGGGGCTTTTGACCGCTTGCGTGGCATTGTGGGATATCAACACGCAAACACCCTAACCCCGCTGGAAATTGTTGCGCAACAGGATGATATGCTGTATGACGGCATAAGGGTGGAGCTTGTCGCCATTAACATGTCTGACCGCATTGGCGGCGGGCTTGATGTGTATTTTACCCTGGAAGACACAAGGGGCAACCGCCTTGACGGGGATTTTAGTGTGGATACCGCAATTACACCTGTCGAGCATGGGCGCGGCACTTATGCAGGTACACAAATCGTTAATCGTGATGGAAACGGGGTTGTAACCATGCGCACCAGCCGCCACCTTCCCATACCCGCAGAAGGGATGGAGCTAACCTTCTTCCTTAACGAAATCACCTTCGAGGTGCAGGAAGAACAGTTTGTGCCAATGCCCATAAAACTGGCGGATTTCTTAGTGGAAGCCGACCGCATGATTTACCAAGAAGCCGAGCCCAACCCATGGGGAACAAGCCTGCAATTTGGAAATATAACAGATGTGAGCGACTTTGTAACACTTAACGAAAAATATACAAATCGTATTATTAATGAAGGTGTGCCTGTGCTTGCCCTTGGCAACCTTAACCACCCACTTGCCCCCCATTTTAACTTTGCCGATGCAAGGGCGCAAATATCCAGTGTTGGGCTGGTGGATGGCAATTTACATGTGCAAATTGCGCACCCCACACGCCGTTCGTTGGAAGAGGCGGGATGGGAAGGCTTCTCACACGTTTCCCTGTTTAGAGGGACTGCGGAAGAGTTAAGCCACCTGCGTAATGCAAGGCAAGCCCAAATTGATGCAGGCTACCAGCCATGGGAAATTGACAGCCAAGAACTTTGGGAGCGCACACAAAATGCTGATGTAAATATCGCTTTTTATTCGGATGGACTGGGTAATGCCTTCAAATTAAACACTTGGGGGGTGGATGAAAACCAACACACATATTATCGCCATGACCCCCGTGCATACACTGGTTTTAGGGTGGATGAACACATTTTCCGCCTCGACCTAAACAATATTGATGATTATATTTTAATTGCACGGACATTTAGCTACCAAACCTTGCCCGTGGGCTGGAATGTCACATTCCACGCCGAGCCGCCGGCTATCCAAATGGCGGATGGGGCAATGGCCATGGAAGAAGCGGCACTGCTTGGCATCCAATATATTTACGATGTATTTGGCGAAAATGTTGACGATATGTATTTGGTAATGCAATATATGGATTGCTGGTTAGTGGAAGGCAGAGGCATTTGGATGGGCAGTGCTGCACTTGGGGCGGATGCGCCAGCCAGCCAAAATGTGGTAATGCTTTCCCCTGGTGATAGCTGGCAGTGGGGTGTTGCGCCCTTCTTCTTCAAAATCGATGCCGCCACAGGTGAAAGGTTGGAAATTGCCTATCATCCGGTGGATGCGCCCGCCAGCTTTGTCGCCCATGATACACAACCCCTATGGGAATCCCCCCAAGGGCAAGCCATATTAGCCATGAGCAATGAAGAATTGGCAGAATTTGTAGGTCTTACACAAGAACAGCTGGATACCTACAAAAAAGAAGTGGCGGAGATTGCGCAGGCGCATTTTAACAACAGCACCCTGCAAAGCGTACGGTTGGGCAGAATTATATCCACACCAAGCGGATATGAGGAGTTGCAAGGCATAAATGTGCTGGTGGACACCGATGAAAACGGCGATATTACCGCTACCCGCATAGGTTTAGTATTTACCGCCACCGACCATACAGGCAGAACAGTTACAATAAATTTGGATGAATTTCACAAGGGCTATCGTTCCATTCGTATTTGGCAGTGCATCACATAACAAAAAGGGCGGCCATGTGTGGCCGCCCTTTTTGTTTGGTTTATTATCTTCCATGATTAAATGCCTGCATAACAGCACTTTGCATCTGTTGCTCATAATTGCGGTTGCCGTTGTGGGTGCGTGATTGGTAGAAATGCAAACACATATGCCCGCCAAAATTATTGTTGTGGATGGTGGAGCCCCCATGGGGCATGGTGTTAATGGCGGCTGCAAAGGTGCGTCCGTTCCAAGTGACCAATACGGGGCGGGAATCCCAAGACCATCTACCGACGATACTGCGCATAATTTCCGTATCAGCGGCGGTTAGCGGCTCCACATCTGCATGGTTGCCATTGGAAAAGTTGCGTACGGTAAATGTGCGCCCGCTCCAAATATCATAAACTTGGATATGGGTGTGCATTGGTAAAATACCATTGTTGCGAATATCCCACCAGCTTACAAGTTCCACATTGCCGTTTCTTTGCACATATGCTGTTGTATGGGTGGTGGGTGCTGATGTTGCATTTTGTGGTGCTGCCTGTGCCTGTGCGGCGGTGGCAGGGATTATGTAATTTGTTGCGGCATATCCTCGCAAATCCCCTAAAATGATAGGGTTAAACAGGCTGTAAGGGTTAAAACTGGGCACTTCCACAATTGTACCTGCGGGCATTACCAAAATAATATCATGGTTAGTGGAAGGGCCGCTGCGTAAACGCAAAGGGTCGGTTGTGCGGAATTTTTGTGGTTGTTCAAACTCCTCCGCATATTCATTTCCTATGTAAAAGTTGTAATAATCGTACTCATCCGCCAGTGCGGTTTGTGCCGTTGCTGCCATTATGGTAAGCGATGCGGCAGCGGCCGCAAAATATTTCATTTTCTTTACAAATTTTGTCTTTTGTTTTGTCATAATTTCCCTCTTCCGGCAGTATTTGTCATATTTGTAAGGTAATTGTTAATATTTCGTAAAAGCTACTGGGGATATTTTAATACTTTTGTAACATCTTGTCAAGACTTTTTTTCAAATTTCTTCAAATTTTTTTTGCGGTTCCAAAGGTGATTATTTTTTACAAAAAAATTTCAAAAAAAGCTTGACAAAGGTTGGAAGGTGTTGTAAAATGGATAAATGTGTGCAACATCTAAGCGATGAAGCGGGAGGTTGCTGATGGCTTTGCTATCAGGTTTTTCCGTGGAGCGATTTGGGCTAATCCCGAGCGGTGTTTGCGCTGTGCAACGGTTTTATTTTGCAAAATGCAATATGAAACACTCGGTTGCGTGTGCGCCTAACAATCCTTCGGTAAGCCAATGCTGCTTGATGTTTAACAACATTGGTTATTAAGGAAGGGTTTTTTTATACCCACAAGATTTAAGAATGAAGGAGGTTGTAAAGTGGCCGACAAAAGCAACAAAATCCGTATCTGCCTAAAAGCGTATGACCATAAGATTATCGATGCTTCTGTGGTGCAAATTATTGATGCCGCCAAGAAAAATGGTGCAGAGGTAAAGGGGCCAATCCCCATGCCCACAAAGCGTGAAGTTATCACCATCCTACGCTCTGTCCACAAACACAAGGACAGCCGTGAGCAGTTTGAGCAACGTACCCACAAGCGTCTTATCGACATTTTAGGAACAACACCAAAACTTGTTGATGCACTTGCCCGTTTGGACTTACCTGAAGGTGTGGGCATCACAGTAAAAACAATGTAAATTAATTTCATGAATCTCTTCCATAACTAATGGGGGACATTCCGCTGAGGAGGAAGTTTATAAATGATGAAAAAAGCGATTTTAGCCAGAAAAATCGGCATGACGCAAGTTTTTGCGGAAAATGGCGAAGTTGTGGCTGTTACTGTTTTGGAGGCGGGGCCATGCTCTGTCATCCAAAAAAAGACAATGGAAAATGATGGTTACGAGGCCATAAAAGTAGGCTTTAAGGATGCCCGTGTAAATGTGCGTGGCAATGCTTACCTTAATAAGCCTGACAAAGGGCAGTTTGACAAAGCCAAGGTAGGCTACAAAAAGTTTATCAAAGAATATCGCCTTGAAGATACCGGCGGCTACGAAGTTGGGCAGGAATATAAAGCTGACATCTTTGAAGCCGGTGATAAAGTGGATATCAGTGGCGTTTCCAAGGGTAAAGGCTTCCAAGGCGCAATCCGCCGCCATGGTTTTAGCCGTGGCCCCGAAACCCATGGTTCTAAGCACCATCGTGCTGTTGGTTCTGTTGGCCAAGGTACTTGGCCCGGCGAAACCTACAAAGGGCGTAAAATGGCAGGCCATATGGGCAACAAAAAAGTTACCACTGCAAACCTTGCCGTGGTTAAGGTAGATGCAGAGCGCAACCTGATTTTGGTAAAAGGCGCAGTGCCCGGGCCAAAGGGCGGCCTTGTAAGCATTAAAAATACAACGAAGAATAAATAGTAATTTTGGAAAGGAGGAATTATCGTGGCAAGTGTTGATATGTACAAAATGGACGGCAGCAAGGCCGGCACAATTGAATTGAATGATGAGATTTTTAATATCGAACCCCATGACGATGTGGTGCATCAAGCAGTTGTGCTGTATCTGGCAAACCAACGTCAGGGCACACAATCCGCTAAAACCCGTGCAGAAGTGCGTGGCGGCGGTGCAAAGCCAAGGCCGCAAAAGGGTACCGGTCGCTCTCGTCAGGGCACCACACGTGCGCCCCAGTGGACGGGCGGCGGCGTGGTATTTGCCCCAAAACCACGGGATTACAGCTTTAAGCTTAACAAGAAAGTTAAACGTCTTGCGATGAAATCTGCTTTGTCCAGCAAGTTGCGTGCCGGCAAAATCCTGGTTGTGGACGAGCTTAAAATGAGCGAAGTCAAAACCAAAGAAATGGCAAAGGTGCTTGGGAACCTTAAAGCTGTTAAGCCCCTTATCATAATGGGTGAAAACAGCAATAAAGAGGTGCTGAGCGCAAGAAATATCCCGGGTGCAAAAACCAGCGGCATAAACACCATTAATGTTTACGATATCTTAAAGCATGATAATTTGGTGATAACCAAAGAAGCCGTTGAAAAGATACAGGAGGTGTATGCGTAATGGCAGACCTTAAATATTACGACATTATCCAAAAGCCCGTTATTACGGAAAAATCCATGAACGAGATGGCGGATAGAAAATACTACTTCTATGTGCACCCCAGTGCCACCAAAAACCAAGTGCGTGAAGCCGTTGAAAAGATGTTTGAAGGCACAAAGGTTGAAAAGGTGAACACCATGAATGTGGGCGGCAAGCGCAAGCGCACAAGAAGCTTCAAATACGGCAAAACAGCCGACCGTAAAAAGGCGATTGTTAAATTAACTGCGGAAAGCAAGGAAATCGAGCTTTTCCAAGGCATGTAAAGGATGTGAAATAATTGGGAATTAGAAGATATAGACCCATTACCCCCTCCCGCCGCCACATGACCAGCTTGGATTTTTCGGAGATAACAACCAATAAGCCCGAAAAGTCCCTTACTGTGCATTTGAAGAAATATTCGGGGCGCAACAACCAGGGTAAAATAACCGTGCGCCACCGTGGCGGTGGCCATAAGGTAAAATACCGTATTATCGATTTTAAGCGTTTTAAGGATGATATCCCTGCAACGGTTAAAACCATTGAGTATGACCCGAACCGCACAGCAAACATTGCATTGCTTGCTTATGCAGACGGGGAAAAGCGTTATATCATCGCCCCTGCCGGCTTAAAAGTAGGCGACAAGCTGATGAATGGCCCAAATGCGGAAATCCATGTAGGTAACTGTTTGCCAATGGTAAACATCCCATTGGGCTCCACCATTCACAATATTGAGATGAAGCCCGGTAAAGGTGCGCAAATGGTACGTTCTGCCGGCGGTTCTGCTCAACTGATGGCGCGTGAGGGTAAATATGCCACCGTGCGTCTACCATCCGGCGAAACCCGCATGGTGCCTGTAAATTGCCGTGCAACCCTTGGGGCAATCGGCAACAGTGACCATGAGCTTGTTAAGATTGGTAAAGCCGGACGCAAACGCCATATGGGCATCCGCCCAACGGTGCGTGGTTCTGTAATGAACCCTAACGATCACCCCCATGGTGGTGGTGAAGGTAAAGCACCAATCGGACGCTCTGCACCATCTACCCCATGGGGCAAACCTGCACTTGGCTACAAAACCCGCAAAAAGAACAAGCAATCCAACAAATATATTGTTAGTAAGCGCAAGAAGTAAAATATGAGATCAAGGTCATCCCAACATTGATATCACAAGTGTTGTAAGAGCAGAAACTGTTGATGAAGCGTATGCCATAATAAAAATGGCTGCAAATGTAGAGGGGTTGAAATTGCCCTCCCGTGAAGAGGTTTTGCGGGAATTGGCAGAAGAAACCAGCGACAAGTAGGTGACTTATGGAACCGAGAGTTGTTAAGGTAGAACCCATGCGGATGGTGGGAGTGGTGCTTAAAACCTCCATGGAGGAAGTGGCGCAAAACAACCCCATCCCTACCCTTTGGAGCCAGATTTTTACAGACGGCCGCAGGGATATCCTAAATAAGCTAAAAGGCAATAACCGAGCGGAATATGGTGTGTGCATAGTACATGACGACGACAGCATGGAATATGTTATAGCCGTGGAGCTTGAAAAGTTTAGGTTTGCGCCCAAAGATTTTTATAAATGCGAAATACCCGGAGGGGAATATTTGGCGGTGGAAACCACCACAACCACATTGGGTGAAGCTTGGATGAAAATCACCAAATGGCTTGATGAAAATGGCTACGAAATTGCCCACGGCACATCCTTTGAGTATTATGACCAGCGTATGAATGAGGAAGAAATGAAGTTTGACATTTATGCGCCAATTGTTAAGGCCTAAAAGCTTTGGAGGTAATACTGTGTCAAAAATTGTTAAGGTGGAACCTATGCGTTTTGCCGGATATCCGTTAAAAGTAAGGCTTGGTGGCGAAAACCCATTCCCCAAGTTTTGGGAAGAGGTTTTTGCAGATGGCAGGCATGAAAGGTTGCAGCAACTAAAAGGGCGCTGCAAAGCCGACTACGGCATTTGCATTATGCATGATGAAGTTAATATGGATTATGTAATTGCAGCGGCTTTGGAAGAAGATGCCATTGTGCCTGATGGGCTTTTCGCTTGCGAAATACCCGGTGGCGAATATTTGATGGTAGAAACCACAATTGCCACCCTTGGTGAAGCTTGGAACCAAATTACCGGCTGGCTGGATGACAATGATTACAAAATAGCCCATGGCACATCCTTTGAATTTTATGATGAGCGGATGGGTCAGCCTGAAATGAAATTTGATATTTATGCACCGATTGTTAAGAAATAGGGAAGGAGGAACACCATGGCAAGGTCCCTGAAAAAAGGCCCATTCTGCGATGACCATCTAATGAAAAAAGTTGATGCGCAAAATGAGGCAAACACCAAAAATGTGATAAAGACTTGGAGCAGACGCTCTACAATATTCCCACAGATGATTGGGCACACAATTGCAGTGCATGACGGACGCAAGCACGTGCCTGTGTATATCAGCGAAGATATGGTAGGCCATAAGTTAGGCGAGTTTGCACAAACCCGCACATACCGTGGACACACCAAAGACGAAAAGCGTTCCCGCGTGCGGTAGAGCGAGGCCTCGGCCCCGCTGATTACAGCAAGATGTATTTGAAAGGAGGAAGTTGTTGTGCCTAAAGGACAATCCAGAACCCAATATAAACGCACCCGCAACAAGGAAAATAAGGATTTGCGCCCGCAAGCCCATGCAAAATATGTGCGCCTTGCGGACACAAAGGCAAAAATTGTGCTTGACCAAATCAAGGGCAAGCAGATTGCAGAAGCCCGTGCGCTATTGCTGTTTAACCCACGTTATGCGGCCAGCGTTGCCTTGAAAGTGCTTGATTCTGCTGTGGCAAATGCCGAGCATAATCTGGGCATGGACACAGAAAATTTGTATGTGCAGGAAGCCTATGCAAACCGTGGCAGCAGCCATTATTCCAGATGGCGTTTACAGCCACGTGCAAGAGGGCGTGCTAACCGCACAGAAATCAAGTTTAGCCATGTAAGCATTGTTTTGAATGATGTTTCCACTAAGAAGAAAAAGTAGAAGGCAGGTGAAAAAGTTTGGGACAAAAAGTTAATCCCCATGGCCTGAGAGTGGGCGTTAATAAAGAATGGGACAGCGTATGGTATGCCGAAAAGGGCTTTGGCGATATTTTGGTAGAAGACCATAAGATACGCAAATTTATCAAAGAAAAGCTGTATTTGGCAGGTGTTTCCAAAATCACAATTGCCCGCACATCAAGCCGTGTGCGTGTTACTGTGCACACTGCCAAACCGGGTATTGTTATAGGTAGAAGCGGCCAAGCCATTGCAGAGCTTGCTGCGCAAGTGCAAAAATTTGTAGCAGACCCCAAGCAAAAAGCTGTTGTTAATGTGGAAGAAATTAAACGCCCAGAAATTGCGGCACAACTTGTGGCAGAAGATATTGCACGCCAACTGGAAAACCGTGTAACCTTCCGCCGTGCCATGAAGGGTGCCATGACCCGTGCCATGAAATTTGGCGCAAAGGGCATCAAAACCCAAACCAGCGGCCGCCTTGGCGGTGCAGAAATTGCAAGAACAGAAACTTATCACGAAGGTACAATCCCGTTGCAAACCCTGCGTGCCGATATCGAATACGGCTTTGCAGAAGCAAATACAACCTACGGCAAATTAGGCGTTAAAGTTTGGGTGTACAAAGGCGAAATTTTGCCGGGTATGACATCTGCACCAGAGCCAACAACCCCAATCCCATCCCGTGACAGAGATGGCAGACGTGGCGGCGGCCGTGGTGGTGACAGAAATAACAACCGCAGCGGCGCACCAAGAACGGGCGGCCAAGGCGGCGGCAACAAAGGAGGCAGAAGCTAATGTTAATGCCAAAAAGAGTTAAGCGGCGCAAGCAGTTCCGTGGTCGCATGAAAGGGCAAGCTATGCGGGGCAACCGCATCCAGCACGGCGACTTTGGTATTGTTGCCAAAGAGCCTGCTTGGATAACCTCTAACCAAATAGAGGCTGCCCGTATCGCCATGACACGTTATATAAAGCGTGGCGGTAATGTATGGATTAAAATTTTCCCTGATAAGCCTGTAACGGCAAAACCTGCCGAAACACGGATGGGTAAAGGTAAAGGTGCGCCCGATTATTGGGTGGCGGTTGTAAAGCCCGGGCGTGTGATGTTTGAGCTGAACGGTGTAGCAGAGCCTGTAGCACGTGAAGCCTTGCGCCTTGCCATGCACAAACTGCCTCTAAAATGCAAAATCTACTCCAAGGAGCAATTGGAAAGAGATTTAGCTGAAAAAGAGCAACAAATTCAAGAAAAAGCGGCCGCCCGTCGTGCCGCCCGTGAAAATGCTTAGGAAAGTTGGTGATAGTGGTGAAAAGTAAAGAATATTTGGATGGTCTTTTGGGTATGACCGGGGCCGAACTCCAAACCGAGCTGGTTGACGCTAAAAAGGAGCTTTTTAACCTTAGGCTTCAAAACGCCACAAGCCAGCTGGAAAACACCGCAAGAATTAAAGAAGTTAGACGCAATATAGCCAGAATAAGAACAGTTATGACCCGCAAAGAGCGGGGCTTGGCATAGGAGGTAAGGCGTGGAGCGTAATCTTAGAAAAACCAGGGTTGGCAAGGTAACCAGCAACAAGATGCAAAAGACCATTGTTGTAGCTGTTGAAACCAGCGTGCGCCACCCCCTGTACAAAAAAATTATTAAGCGCACATACAAATTAAAAGCCCATGATGAAAATAATGATTGTGGCATTGGCGATACCGTGCGTGTTATGGAAACCAGGCCACTTTCCAAAGAGAAAAGATGGCGTTTGGTAGAAATTCTTGAGAGAGCAAAGTAGATAGTAGGAGGACTGCAAAATGGTTCAACAGCAATCCAGATTGGTTGCGGCTGATAACTCCGGTGCCAAAGAAATCATGTGCATCCGTGTCCTTGGCGGCACAAAGCGCAGGTATGCCGGTGTTGGTGATGTTATCATCGCAAGCGTAAAAGATGCAACACCCGGGGGCGTTGTTAAAAAGGGCGAAGTTGTAAAGGCTGTTGTGGTGCGCACCAAAAAAATGGTGGGCCGCCCTGATGGCAGCTATGTCCGCTTTGATGACAATGCAGCCGTTATCATAAAAGACGACAAAAACCCCAGAGGAACAAGAATTTTTGGCCCGGTGGCGAGAGAGCTTCGTGACAAGCAATACATGAAGATTTTATCCCTTGCTCCCGAGGTTTTGTAAGGAGGGTTTAGATTGGCAAGCAAAATTAGACGTGGCGATAATGTGATGATAACCACAGGCAAGGACAAAGGTAAAGAAGGCCGTGTGCTGGAAGTGGACCACAAGCGTGGACGGGTTTTGGTAGAAGGCTACAATATGGTCAAAAAGCACCGCAAGGCCAGCCAACAAAACCCCCAAGGCGGCATAGTGGAAAAAGAAGCCCCCTTGCACATCTCCAATGTGGCATATATGCACAAAGGCAAGCCCACCCGCATTGGCTTTGTGGTTGAAACTGCCGAGCGTGGCGGCAAAACTGTAAAAGTTAAAAAGCGTGTGGCAAAGTCTACCGGAGATATTATTGACTAAACAGCGGAAGGAGAATTCTTTTGACAAGATTTAGAGATATGTATGAAAAGGAAATTGTCCCCGCTATGATGGAGAAATTTTCCTATAAAAACAAAATGGCTGTGCCAAAGATTGATAAAATTGTTGTCAACGTTGGCCTTGGCGAAGCTAAGGAAAATGCCAAAGCAATGGATGCCTGCCTGGGGGATATTACCACAATTACAGGACAAAAAGCCGTGCAAACCCTTGCACGCAAGTCTGTTGCAAACTTTAAGCTGCGTGAGGGTATGCCCATAGGCGTAAAAACTACCTTACGTGGGGATAAAATGTACTCTTTCATCGACAGGGTTATAAGCGTTGCTTTGCCACGTGTGCGTGACTTTCAAGGTGTTTCTGCTAAGGCCTTTGATGGACGTGGCAACTACACCCTTGGGATTAAAGAGCAAATTATTTTCCCAGAAATTTCTTATGAAAAAATTGACAAAATCCGTGGTATGAACGTGATTATCGTTACAACGGCAAAAAGTGACGAGGAAGCCCACGAGCTTCTAAGGCTATTCGGAATGCCGTTTAAACGCAGTTAGGAGGCTGATTATCTTTGGCTCGCAAAGCGATGATAGTAAAGCAACAAAGAAAGCCAAAATTCACAGTTAGGGGCTATAGCCGCTGCAAAATTTGTGGCAGACCCCACTCTGTTTTGCGTAAATATGGCATTTGCCGTATTTGCTTCAGAGAATTGGCTTATAAGGGACAGATTCCAGGCGTGCGTAAAGCAAGCTGGTAATTTGGAAGGAGGTTATAGCTATGGCAATGAGCGACCCAATTGCTGATATGCTCAGCAGAATTAGGAACGCAAATTCCGCAAGACATACAACCGTGGACATCCCATCATCCAAAACCAAAGAAGCCATCACCAAAATTTTGGTGGAAGAAGGCTATGTTAAAGGTTATGAGATTGTTGGCGATGCGGTTAAGAAAAATATTCGTATTACATTAAAATATGGGCGCACCAAAAATGAAAAGGTTATTACCGGTATTAAGCGGATTTCCAAGCCCGGCTTGCGTGTTTACGCTGGCAGCGGCGAAATTCCAAGGGTGCTTAACGGCCTTGGCTGCGCTATTGTATCAACCAACCAAGGCATTTTAACCGACAGGCAAGCCCGAAAGGCCGGCGTTGGCGGTGAAGTTTTAGCATTTGTTTGGTAATTGAAATAATAGTCGCTAATTGACAGAAAAGGCGGCACAAAAATTAAAGGAGAATTATATGTCAAGAATTGGTAAAGAGCCTATCGTGGTACCGGCGGGTGTTACCGTGGATTTAAGCGAAGGCAATTTCATTAAAGTAAAAGGCCCGAAGGGCGAACTTGCCCGCCAATTGGTGGCAGAAATGGAAATTTCTGTGGAGCCCGGCTTTGTAAAAGTTGCAAGACCCAATGATTTGAAGCGCTTTAAGGCCCTACATGGTTTAACCCGCACCCTAATTTCCAATATGGTAGTAGGTGTGACTGAGGGATATAGAAAAGACCTTGAAATTATCGGCACCGGTTACCGTGCCGCCAAAGCGGGCAAGGAGTTAACCCTAACCTTGGGCTACTCCCATCCCGTTGTGATGATTGACCCTGACGGGGTAGAATCTGCTGTGGATGGCAACACCAAAATAAGCATAACAGGAATTGACAAGGAAAAAGTTGGCCAATACGCCGCAAACATAAGGGCAAAACGTGCGCCGGAGCCATACAAGGGCAAAGGTGTGCGCTATGCCGGCGAACATGTACGCCGTAAAGCAGGTAAATCCGGTAAGAAGTAATAATTTTGAATGCAGACTTATCTCAAAATTACTTCACACAATTTCTTTTGAAGCTTGCTTACGCAGTTTCTGCGAAACCGCTGCCGGCTATCACTTCAAAGAAATTGGTTCAGTATATTCCGATATAAGTCGGGGAAGGAGCATAGCCATATGATAAAGAAGCCTGCTCGCAAAATTGCGAGAAAAAGAAGGCATCTGCGGATACGGAACAAAGTGTCAGGCACGGCAGCCATGCCAAGGCTTACAGTTTTCCGTTCCAATAAGCATATGTACGCACAAATTATAGATGATGTGAAACATCACACCCTAACAGCTGTTTGCACCCGTGACAAGGATTTGGGCCTTACCAAAACTTGGGATGTGGATGCCGCCAAAGCCGTAGGCGAGGCGATTGCGAAAAAAGCCCTTGCTTTGGGTGTTAAAGAAGTTGTTTTCGACAGGGCAGGGTATAAATACCATGGCAAGGTCGAAGCCTTAGCAGATGCGGCCCGTGAAGCCGGTCTTGTATTCTAAGAGGATTCTGAGGAGGTAGTATGAATAAAAAAATAGATGCTAATGCCTTAGAGCTGATGGACAGATTGGTAACAGTTAAGCGTGTTTCCAAAACTGTAAAAGGCGGCCGCACCATGAGCTTTTCCGCACTTGTTGTTGTGGGTGACGGTAATGGCCATGTGGGCTATGGACTTGGCAAAGCAGGCGAAACTGCCGAAGCTATCCGCAAAGGCCGTGAAGATGCCAAAAAGAACATGATTTATGTGGATAGAAACGAAAATGATTCCATCTACCACAGACAAATTGGGCATTTTGGCGCATCCAATGTGGTTATGAAGCCGGCCCCTGCCGGTACCGGTATTATTGCGGGTGGTTCCGTACGTGCGGTGCTGGAAATGGCTGGCATTAAAAACATTACCACAAAATGTATCGGCTCCCGCACTAAGCACAATGTGGTTGCGGCTGTGTTTGAAGGGCTGAAAGGCCTTAAAACACCCGAGCAGGTTGCCCGCTTGCGTGGCAAGTCTGTTGAAGAGATAACATCATAATTGGAGGGATTATCGTGGCCGAATTAAAGATTACACTTGTTAAATCCTTAATTGGCACCAAACCGGGGCAAAGGCTTAACGCCAAGGCTTTGGGATTGGGGAAGGTAAACTCCTCCGTGGTGCAAAAGGACAACCCAGCCATACGTGGCATGATAAAAAAAGTTAGCCACTTGGTTAAAGTGGAAAATGCGTAACAATTAACAGGAGGTGAAGAAAATGCAACTGGGTCAACTTAAACCTGCGGAAGGCTCCAAATTCAAAGCCTGGCGCAAGGGCAGGGGACATGGCAGTGGCAACGGCAAGCTGGCAGGCCGTGGACGGGACGGGCAAAAATCCCGTAGCGGCGGCGGTACACGCCCCCTTTTCGAAGGTGGACAATTGCCGCTTTTCCGCCGTTTGCCAAAACGTGGCTTCAAAAACAGAAACAGCCTTGATATTGTAACACTAAACATCTATCACCTTAATGTGTTTAACGCTGGCGACATCGTGGACATTGATGCCCTAAAATCCAAAGGCTTGGTATCTAATATCAGGGATGGTGTAAAAATTTTAGGCGAAGGCGAGCTTGAAAAAAAGCTGGATGTTAAGGTGCATTACTTTAGCGAAAGTGCCGTTAAGAAAATTGAAGCAGCAGGCGGCAAGGCAGAGGTGATTTAATGTTTAGTACATTTGCAAATGCTTGGAAGGTTAAAGACATACGCAAAAAGATTTTGTATGTTGCGCTTGTGCTTTTCATTTTCCGCATAGGCTCCTTCATCCCTGTGCCTGGCTTGGATATTGATATCCTTAGACAAGAGATGGTTGGGGATTTTGGTGTAATTGGTATGCTTGTGGGTGGCGAGCTGGGTACAATATTCGGCATGGGTATTGGACCGTATATTACCGCAAGCATTATCATGCAACTACTTACTGTTGCTGTACCTTCCCTTGAACGCATGAAAAAAGAAGGTGCAGAAGGCCGCAAGAAAATTGATGCCATAACCCGTTATTTGGCGGTTGGTATGGCGGCTTTTCAAGCGATAGGTATGACATTTTCGTGGAGAAGTATGTTTGTACATCAAAACATCTTTGTATATGCGGTGTCTGTACTTACCATGATGGCCGGTACTATGTTTATCCTTTGGCTTGCGGAATTTTTGACGGTTAAAGGTTTTGGACAGGGTACATCCTTTATCATTTTTGCTAATATCCTATCAGCTTTGCCGGGGGGCGTTATAACCCTTTACAACGCTTCTTTGGGAAGTGTGTGGAATGCAATTTCCGTTATCATCATAATTTTATCTATTGCGTTTATCGTTGCGTTTGTTGTTTTGATGAACGAAGGACAAAGGAAGCTGCCCGTACAATATTCCAAAAAAATGGTGGGACGACAGATGTTTGGCGGCCAATCCTCCTTTATACCTATAAAGGTTAGCGTTGGCGGCGTTTTACCACTCATCTTCGCCATGTCTATTTTGGGGGTTTTTGGGCAAGCACTTATGTTCTTCCCTGATTCGGAATGGCTGGCGAATGCATCTGCTTTCTTTAATATGTCCAGCTGGACGGGTGCGCCAATTTATATTGTATTAATTTTTGCCTTTACTTTCTTCTACGCCTCGTTTAGCATCAATACCAACGAAATGGCGGAAAACTTGAAGAAAAACGGCGGCTTTATCCCTGGCATCAGGCCGGGCAAGCCCACCAGCGATTATATTCAGCGCACTGTTAGCCGCATGTCTTGGATTGGTGCTTCTTTCCTTGCTGCAATCGCTATGATACCTATTGCGCTGGAATGGATTTTTGGTATACCTGTGGGCTTTGGCGGTACATCTGCCATCATCGTTGTAAGCGTTGCGCTAAAAATCATCAAAGACTTGGAAGCGCAACTTCTTATGCGTAACTACAAGGGCTTCTTGTCCAATTAATAGGGGGACTTATGAGAATTGTAATCTTAGGGCCATCGGGTGCCGGCAAAGGCACCCAGGCCCAAGCCCTAACCAAACATTTTGGGCTAAAGCATATTTCCACCGGCGACATTTTAAGGGAAGAAACCAAAAAAGAATCTGCCATTTGCCGTGCGGTTAAGCGGCTTATGGATAGGGGCGATTTGGTGCCTGATGAGCTGATGTTATCCATTGTGGAAGGCATAGCCGCTGAAGAGGACCACTTTATCCTTGACGGCTTTCCCCGCACCTTCTCCCAATCCCTTGCTTTGGATGCTATTTGCAAGCGTATTGGTGCGCCAATTGACATTGCCATTAGTTTTTCCGTGCCGGATAATGAAATTATACAACGCATTGTTGGCCGCCTTGTTTGCCCAAAATGCACGGCAATGTTCCATATCCATTTTTTGCCGCCAAAGGCTGAGGGTATCTGCGATAATTGTGGTGCGGAGTTGATACAGCGTGTGGATGACACTGTAGATACAGTAAAGCGCCGCTTGCAACTTTATCACGACCTTACAGCACCCGTTGTGGATTTTTACCGCCGCTCGGGGATACTTTTGGATATTAACGGGCAAGGGGATGCACACGAAATAACAAAAGATTTGATTAAGGTGTTGGAAGAAAAAGGCTTGGAGAAAAGGTAAACATGTCAATAATCCTTAAAAATGCGGCACAAGTGGAAAAAATGCGAAAAGCCAGCCGTGTTGTGATTGAGGCTTTTGAGCTTTTGGAAAGCATCATAGCCCCGGGCATAACCACCCGGGAGATGGACAATGCGGTTGAAAAATTTATTAAAATGAATGGCGCACGCCCCAGTTTTAAGAATTATCGGGGTTTCCCCAAATCCGCCTGTATATCTGTTAATGAGCAGGTTATACATGGCATACCCGGCTCCCGTAAATTAGCCGAGGGGGATATTGTCAGCATTGACATTGGTGCGTATAAAGACGGATACCACGGGGATGCTGCCCGCACCTTTGCCGTTGGCAAAATTTCTGATGATGCCCAGCGGTTGATTGATGTAACACGCCAAAGTTTTTTTGAAGGTATGAAATATGCCAAACAAGGACATTTTCTGTTTGACATTTCCGGAGCCATTCAGGAATATGTTGAAAGACAGGGCATGTCCATTGTGCGGGAATTTGTTGGCCATGGCGTTGGTGCTGCATTGCACGAAGCCCCCGAAATACCTAATTTTAGGGAAAAAAAGCGGGGCCCAAGGTTGCAGGCGGGCATGACCCTTGCCATCGAACCCATGGTAAACCAAGGCACCCACGAAGTGGTTATTTTGGAGGATGAGTGGACAGTGATAACGGCGGACAAGAAATTATCTGCCCATTACGAAAACACAGTACTCATCACCGATGGGGAGCCTGAAATTTTGACATTGGGTAATTAAAATGGATTTACAAATTGGTCAAATTGTTTTTTCAAAAGCCGGCAAAGATAGGGGTTGTGCCTTTATAGTTGTTGGCGTGGATAGTGAGAAAGGCAGTGAATATGCCCTTTTGGTGGATGGCAAAAGCAGGCGGGTGGAAAACCCCAAACGCAAGAAAGCCAAGCATCTGCAACCCACAAACATAGTGGATGCGGGGATTGTTCAGCTTATCACAAGCCAAACCCAGTTAAAGGATGCGGATTTTCGAACTGCCCTTAAAAGGTGGAATAAGGAGGAATGTTCTCATGGCTAAAGACGGCGGTATTGAGGTTGAGGGTATTGTTGTGGAGAAGCTTCCCAACGCCACTTTTAAGGTGGAGCTGGAAAACAAGCATATCATAACCGCCCATATATCCGGTAAATTAAGGATGAACTTTATTAGAATTATCCCCGGCGATAAAGTGCTGGTGGAGATGAGCCCTTACGACCTGACCAAAGGACGTATTATTTGGCGGGATAAGTAGGGAGATAGCAGGCTGGCTGGATATACAGACGTTACGATTCAAAATCAGCCGAAGCGAGCAATAAAATGCAATACTTCAATGCGTTTTATTGTGCAGCCTGAGGTTGACTTTTGAACGAAACATCTATACATTCGGCATCGGCTACGGTATAAGAGGAGGATTACCATGAAGGTTAGACCATCGGTAAAACCCATGTGTGAAAAATGTAAAATTATCAGAAGAAAAGGCGCTGTGCGTGTTATTTGTGAAAATCCCAAGCACAAGCAAAGACAAGGATAAGGAGGTAAGACATGGCTCGTATTGCTGGAGTGGACCTGCCCCGTGAAAAACGGGTGGAAATTGGGCTTACTTACATTTATGGCATTGGGCGTTCGTCCGCCGGTAAGTTGCTTAACATTGCTGGCGTAAGCCCCGACACCCGTGTGCGGGATTTGACGGATGACCAAGTTGCAAAAATCCGTGAGGCCATTGAGAAAAACCAAGTGGTTGAGGGTGACTTGCGACGTGAAATTGCCCTTAATATTAAAAGACTTACAGAAATTAGTTGTTATAGAGGTATTCGCCATCGTCGTGGTTTGCCTGTGCGTGGGCAGCGTACCAAAACCAATGCCCGCACCAGAAAAGGCCCAAGGCGTACCGTTGCCAATAAGAAGAAGTAGAGGAGGAGTGTCGCTTAATGTCTAAACGTGTGGTAAAAAAGGGAACAACCCGCCGCCGCCGTGAAAAAAAGGTGGTAAACTTCGGGCAAGCCCATATACAAGCAACATTTAACAACACCATTGTAACCATTACCGATGCCAACGGCAACGCCCTTTGCTGGGCAAGTGCCGGGGGGCTGGGATTTAGGGGCTCTCGCAAATCTACCCCATATGCGGCCCAGCTTGCGGCGGATTCGGCTGCAAATGCAGCTAAGGAATTTGGCTTAAAGTCGGTAGAAGTTTTTGTAAAAGGCCCCGGCGGCGGCCGTGAGGCGGCAATACGTGCATTGTCAGCAGCGGGATTGGAAGTATCCATGATTAAGGATGTTACGCCTGTTCCCCATAATGGTTGCAGGCCGCCAAAAAGACGTAGAATCTAATGAGAGTGGAGGTATAGTATAGATGGCAATTGATAGAACACCCGTAATGAAGCGTTCTCGCAGCCTCGGCATCGAAGCATCCTTCACTGGGTCCAGCAAAAAAAGCAAGAAGAAGCCGCCAATGAGCCGCAAAAAGGTAAGCGAATATGGCGCACAAATGAAAGAGAAGCAAAAAGCCAAATTCTGCTACGGCGTTTTGGAGAAGCAGTTCCGTGGGTATTATGACAGGGCATCCAACATGCGCACAGGTATTACAGGCGAAAACCTATTAATGCTTTTGGAGCATCGCTTGGATAATGTGGTGTATCGCCTTGGCCTTGCCCGCACCCGCATGGAAGCCCGTCAACTGGTAAGCCACAAGCTTATCACCGTAAATGGCAGGAAGGTGAATATCCCATCTTTCCACACCAAGCCCGGTGATGTGGTGGAGGTTTCCCAGTCCCGCAAGGAATCTGTGCGGTTTAAGGACATTGTTGCCGCAACAGGCGGCAGAAGGGTGGAAAGTTGGCTGGAAGCTGATGCTGCCAATCTTAAAGGCAGAATTATTACCAGCCCAACTAGGGAGCAAATTGACACGCCTGTGAATGAAACCTTTATCGTGGAGCTATACTCTAAATAAGAATTGGTAGCTATTGACAAAATATTATATTTAGAGGGAGGTTTACGTTTTGGTTGGATTTCAAAAGCCTCATATAGACATTGCAGAAATAAGCAGGGATGGTGCATATGGCCGCTTTGTTGTGGAACCCTTGGAGCGTGGCTATGCTACAACCCTTGGCAACTCTTTGCGCCGTATATTGCTGTCGTCCCTGCCGGGCACTGCAATTTCCAATATTAAGTTTGATGGTGTTTTACATGAATTTAGCGTTATCGAAGGTGTTAAAGAGGATGTTTGCGAAATTATCCTTAACCTTAAAGATGTTGCCATAAAAAACACATCGTCCAGTGATGAGCCCAAGACGGCTTATATTGATATTAGCGGCGATGGGGTGCTTACCGCCGGCGATATTAAATCCGATCCGGACATAGAAATACTAAACCCCGACTTGCACATAGCCACCCTATCCGGTAAAGATGCCCGCATTTATGCGGAAATCACCATTACTAACGGCAGGGGATATGATGGTGCTGAAAAAAATAAAAAGCACGGCACGGGCATTGGTGTTATCCCTATGGATTCCCTTTACACCCCTGTTAAGCGGGTTAACTTTCAAGTGGAAAACACCCGTGTGGGGCAGGTTACAGATTTTGATAAACTAGTGTTGGAAGTGTGGACCAACGGCACAATCAGTCCGGACGAGGCCGTGTCCCTTGGTGCCAAAATTTTCAGCGAGCACCTTAATCTGTTTATCAACCTTAGCGAAAACGCCAAAGAAACCGTCATCATCCAAGAAAAAGAGGACAACAACAAGGAAAAAGCCTTGGAACTGTCCATTGAGGAGATGGATTTGTCCGTACGCAGCTACAACTGCTTAAAGCGGGCGGGCATAAATACCGTTGGCGACTTAGTTGCAAAAACCGAAGACGAAATGATAAAAGTGCGCAATTTGGGTCGCAAGTCTTTGGAAGAGGTGCTAAAACGCCTTGATGACTTTGGGCTTGCCCTGCGCCCTAACGAGGAAGTTTAACCACCATAGCAACACGTAATTTTAGTAATTTACCGACGAAGGAGGTATAAAAATGCCTGGCTATAGAAAACTTGGCCGCACATCCTCCCAGAGGAAGGCCATGCTGCGCAACCTTGCCACAAACCTGCTGTACCACGGGCGCATCAAAACCACCGAAACCCGTGCAAAAGAGGTGCGCAAGGTGGCAGAAAAACTTATAACCCTTGCAATTGCAGAAAAGGACAACTTTACAGAAGTTTCCAAAACCTTCAAAGTGCCGAAAAAAGATGCAGAAGGCAAGCGTGTTAAAGAAGATAAAAACGGCAAGCGTGTAACCGTGTATGATACGGAAGAGCGCACAGTTAAAGTAGATAACCCATCCCGCCTTAACGCCCGCCGCAAAATGCTTGCAACCCTGTACCCTGTGACAGAGGTGCCGGTAGATGGGCGCAAAAAGCGTAGCCTATCCAAGCCCGTAAACATGCCTGAAAAGCTGTTTAACGAAATTGCCCCTAAATACGAGGATCGCAAAGGCGGCTACACCCGTATAATCAAAATTGGCAAGCGTAAGGGCGATAATGCGGAAGAAGTTTATATTGAACTGGTATAACCCACAAACCCTGCCATTTGGTGGGGTTTTTACTTGCAAAAATTTATGAAGGTTTTGGTTGACAAAGCGGCGGCCTGCAATATATAATGACTATGCAAGTGGTAAATAAATAGGTTGAAAAATGTCTAAATTTTTTTCCTTGATATATATGTATATATATGATACAATTAGATTGCGGTTAAGTGAATATGAGTGTGCACACAACCTTTACTCCGCCAGCGCAACCACAAGGTTGCTAAAATTACATCAGTGATAGGAGGAATTTGAAATGAAGAAAATGAGAAGTGCTTTTATGGCTGTTTTGGCTATTGTGATGTTGTTTATGGCAATGCCTGTTGGCGCATCTACAATTGTTAGTGAAGAGTTTTTTGACATTATTAATTTAGAAGACTTTTTAGAAAATGACAACTTTTCAATTCTATCCATAACGCCCGTATACTACTTGGACCATGATGGTGTAGAAGGAAGAACCATTGCCCATGATGTTGTATGGGGAGGCGTACATCCAACTCGGGATATACCTTTTCACAGAACCCATGTTCTCGCGGGATACCTTATAGGCACAGGGCAGAGAGTAGATTGGGCGGGCGAGCGAATCTCGATATTCTTAGGGGGCACAATCAGACTTAACGCCAACGGAACTACAGATTATTAAACCTAACAATGGTGTTGCTCCCGGAGGCTCATGGGCATGCCGGCGTTAGTTTTCACAACCAACATGTTAGGCACGACCCTAATGATATTAGATATGTTGTAGGCGGCTTCAATCCTCGAACCGAAGCAATTGATTTTCGTACATACAATTTTAGAATTAGGGTTATTTAATCTTATGCCATATAATTAAATTAAAATTAGGAGTGTGACTAATGTTGTTATTAACCATAGGGTGTTTTAAGCATGAGTAGAAGCAATAGCAAATTTCTTATCATTGTCTTCGGTTTAGCGGCTCTTCTTGTTAGCTTAACGGGATGCGCTTTGAATGAACCCGAAGACAAGCAAGAGTACCCCACGTTTTCAAGCGTGGTGTGGGAATTTGAATCAATAACTGACGAAATTAGCCCCGAAGCAATTACATATGAAGAGGCCGCACTAATACTTGCACAATATATCGAGACCCATTTTGGACGAAGTGCAGGCGACTTGGTGGTGTTGGTACAATTTACTAATGAGAGCTGGCAAAAGCGAAGAGAAGGCGAATTTTGGAGGCTAATGATTTCCACCACCTTTACAGCCATACATTTTAATGAAGTTATCTATTTTGCTGAGGTAGACGCAATAACTGGCGGGGTTAGGTTTGTGCAGTTACAAGGACAACTTCTTAGTGAATTTCCTGAGAGAGGCTTCAACCCCTTTCGTGCAGCAGGAGAGTCGATACCGTGGTGGGATGGTCGCTTTACTTTTGATGAGATGGTGAATAGCGAAAATGTGTTCAAATTACAACAGCAGGATTTTGTGGATGACTTTCTAAGTATAACTGTGAATTTAGCTGATATTAAGGGTGAGGCGCATGAGGGGCGCCTTAACCTTTTGTGTGCTGATACTGGCGAAGTGATACCCGTAGTGGTGCGTGGCATGGATACGGGTATCACGAGAATAATTTATAGCAGAATTAATCGAGAAGATGGGACGATAGTTGCTGATTTTGGAATGGGTGTTTTGGTTGGAGTGCACCCGCCAAATTAAAAAGACGAGAACTGCTGGGCAATAATGCGTAAGAAGTTTATATTGAATTGGTATAACCCACAACCCTGCCATTTGGCGGGTTTTTTATTGGTAAATCTTGTTAAGCTTTTTATTGACTTGGAAGCCCCGCTGTGACCATATAAGCATAGATGATGCTAAAGATAGGAGTGTGTTTGCAGCTGCCCGGTAAGACAGAAGAAGCACCTACTTTTCGAGTATCCACAATCCCACTATTTGGGCGAGGAGCATAATAATGCACGCCATAACCGGTGAAGTTGATCGTGTTTGGGCGGCATGGCTTTTACCTCGTACGGCGATGCCTTTCGATTCATTGGCATAACATTCCAAGTGGAGGTGGCAAAACCGCACTAACCTATGTACGCATGCATATGAGGTGATTCTCGTGCCGGTTATCGGCATGGACAGACCTTGCAAGGGCTAATTTTGAAGCAATTTGGAAAGATGATATTAGTGAAGTTGCTGTTTTTTCAAGGGGCGAAAGCATGAGAACTTATGCAGGGATACATTAAGCAAAAAACCGCAACTTGGGTTGTGGGGATTTTTTTATTTTTTGCTTGACAAAAGTTGGCTGGTGGGTGTATAATATAAATACCATCTTATCCGAGTGGATAGGTAAGAATTAAATTGTAGATTTCTTCTAATTTGCATGTGAGCTCGCTTTTTAACATGCCCGGTTTATGCGGGTGCTGCGCTACAACACGTAGTAAGTGTGCAGGGTGGTTTGCATAATCCAAAGGAATCTTGCACTGTCATGCTCTTGTTCTTTATGCAATCAATGGAGTGGCTTGGGGCGGTTGCCCCTGCAAAATTGCCCCCGGCGGCGCATTTTACATGCCTTATACTATATAGTTATTGCGCCAAAGCATAGAGGGCAGGACTGCATAGTAGAATATAGGGTGAAGGTGCGTATATTTTCCCTTATACTTTGGTTAGTTATTTCGCTAAGTTTTAGGATATCATTTAGGCATCCCATGCATTCCGAAAGGCGATGTTCCACATAAATACCCCTCCTTAGGCAAGCATAGCATGGGATGGGACTTGAATACAATAAAAATTTTTGGAGGTATTGTTATGAATTACAAGTTTAAGTTAAAGCCATTGCCATACGCATATGATGCGTTGGAACCTTTTATTGATGCAAAGACCATGGAAATACACCATGGCAAGCATTTGCAGGCCTATGTTGACAACCTAAATGCCGCATTGGAAAAGTATCCGGAACTTCAAAATTGGCCGCTGGAAAAGCTTTTAGGCAATTTGGAGCAATTGCCCGAAGATATTAGAGCGGCAGTGCGCAACAATGGCGGCGGTGTTTATAACCACGATTTGTTTTTTGCTTATATGGCACCCGGCGGCAAGCCATTAAATGACGGAGCTTTGAAAGCTGCCATTGAAAGCGAATGGGGCAGTGTGGATGAGTTTTTGGCGCAGATGAAGGCGGCGGGGCTGTCGGTTTTTGGTTCCGGCTGGGCGTGGTTGGTTAGTGATGCTAATGGCAAATTATCCATTTTCAAAACCCCTAACCAAGACACACCGATACCTGCCAATTTGCATCCCGTGTTAAACTTGGATGTGTGGGAGCATGCCTACTATCTATTGCGCCAAAACCGCAGGGCGGAGTATATTGATAATTGGTTTAATGTTATAAATTGGGAAAAGGCGGAAGAGTGCTACGCTGCCAGTATGTAAATAAAAACACCGTTGCCCAATTTGGTGGCAACGGTGTTTTTATATGCCTGCTTCATTAACAAAATGACGCTGGTTAAAATCTTGGAAAAACATGGATATGGCTTCGTATTTGCCACGTTGGGTCGGGGTGCCGTCGAAGGAGGAGAGCAGGGCGAGGGTGTAGGGCGACGGGGCGAAGATGATTGCCATATCGTGGTATGCGCCGCCAAAACTGGCCGCCCAGCCGCTTTTGCTGGCCACGGGATAATCGGCGACGATAAAGGGGTAGCGGTTGGCGAGCATGTTTCGCCTAAATTCATCACTATACCGCCCGCCTGATTGTATATAATTAAAGCTTTCCCGCATGAAAAGGCCTGCATCATAGGCATTTAGGTAGCTGTATGTTAGGTTTTGCACAAAATGGGCATCGCCGCCGATGGATGTTATAAACTCCCGATAACCGGCAAGTCCGTGGTGCCTGCGTAAAATACGTGTGGCAATATTGTCGCTTGGGGCAAGCATTAGGTGTAGCAGTTGCCGCTGGGTAAAGGCTTGGCCATATTCATAGCGGTGGCGTATAAAGCCGCTACCCTCCCAAAAATCTGCCTCGGTAAAGTGCATGGTTGTGTTTAGATTTGTTCTGCCTTGCTCGGCTTTATGGTATATGTACAGGGCGAAGGGCAGTTTTGTGGCAGATGCGCCAAAAAACACCCTATCGCCTTGATAGCTGAATGTGAAGCCTGTTTCCAAATTTTCAAAGTGTATGGCGATTTGGCTGTCAAATTGTTCCAAAAAGGCGTATATTTCTTCTGTTATGCAGGGCTCCGGTTCAGGTTCCGGTGTGGGTTCAAGCTCCGGCTCCGGTTCGTCTTTGGGCTCTGGCTCCTGTTCCGGTGGATAATATTCATCCTCATAGTGGCCATTGCTTATGTTTTCGTCGTTTTCATAGTAACCGGCGGGCTGGTTGTCCGCATTATCAAGGGCAAGGGCTCTTGGTGCAACAAATAGGATTGCGATAGCAACCCCCGCAACGGCCACTGCCGCAATCCCCATGGATATTAAGAAAACAAGCCAAGTGCGCTTCACTAAACCACCTCAAAACCATTATACACTAATATCTTAACCGCATCAAGTTACATTTGCGTGACTTGGGTGGAAAGGGTTATGCCTGTGCGGATTTGGGAAACACCATCCATGGTTTTTATTTGGTTTAGTTGGTTTTTGCCCACCTCTACCACATAAACGCCGATGGCGGGCAGGCGATATTTTATTTTTGCAATTTGGGCAATTTTGCGCTCCTGTTCCGCATTTTGGCGGGCTTCTATCATAATTTCTATTCTATCCATAAAGCCACCTCCTAAATATTCAACCTACCCCATAATATGATAGCATGGAAATTTTTGCCATATTTGTTTAAGAAATAGAAAAAATGTCCAAGCTGTTACCATAAACTGGTAAAAAGGACGGGGGTAATAATATGCGGGACAGCCAAAGGAAAGTTGTAATGTTGCGTGGCAATAAGGATAAATGGTATGAACAGGCGATTTTTATTTTAAGGGAAGGGGCGGCACAAGGGGAAATGGATTGCATAAAAGAAGCGGAACGGATTGTAAGCGGCGGAGCCATGCCTGTGGCACTACCCTATGTGCAACCACAGGCGCAGATGCAAACAAAAAAAGACGGTGCAACAGCACCGCCTAAAAAAGGCAAAAAACTTGATGGTATGCTAAATGTAGCTTTGTTGTTAACGGGGGTTGCCCTTGTGGCACTTATTGCCTATCATTTTTTGTAAACCAATATGTTAATTCGCCACAAACCGGCCAAAATCACCGGTGCGTATGTTTGTGGTATCCGGGTTTGAAAGTATGTTTGTTGTGTTTATTGTGCCAAATTCGATTTGCACATCAAAGGTACCCGCAACCACAAGGTTTGTTAAAAACACATCCCCGTATGGGCTGTTAATCCTTAAATTTTGCAGGGACGGGTCGGAGGAGGACGGTAATAAAATTACAAAATTACCAAATACCCCGTCCAGCCACAATGTGCCGCTGTTTTTATCGTGATTATGGGCGGCGGTTTGGGTGCTGTGCACGCTGATAAAATCTTCATCATGCAGACCAATGGTAATGTCGCCGAATTGGGTTGTGATGTGCATGGAAGTAACATCTTCTGCGGCGAAACGTAAATTATTTACATCTGTGGAAGTGAGGGGTGTAAGGGCGGCTATTGCTGTAATGGTTTCGATGGGTGCTTGTATTTCCTGCACAACGTCAAACACTGTATCATAATGTGCCACGAGAGATGTGTGTTGCACATCACTGCTTTGGGAAAAACCAATGCCGATGGTAAAAGCTGCACCACCCACAAGGGAAGCAAGCAAAAAGCCTGCCACAAAGTAGAGGATGGGCTTTTTTGCCGGTTTCGGGTCATGGATTGGTATGGGCTTAAAATCCGGCCTTGGGTCATTGCTTCTTGGGTCGTGTTTGTCCATAATCTTCCTCCTTAAATTACGCCTTTTGTTAAATATACGCAGGCGAGGATGAAAAGTCTGATAATAAAATTATGACATGCAACCCATGGCAAGCAACAACTCCTCCTCCTGCTTTTCCAGTTGGGTTAGCTGGGCACAAAGTGCATTATGAACCTTGCTAAGGTCGTGTTTTAAGCCTTCCACTTCCCGAATGCTATCTTCTATTTGGCTGTGGACGGAAATGCTGGTAAAAATATTGTTAAACCAAAAATCCACCCCACGCTGGGTGCGGCTGATGGTTGTAAGGTTGGGTATGTGCAGATGCGCCATCCCCTCTAATTTAGTTACAAGGCTTTTTAGTTGGGCAGAAAGGGCGCAAAAGGCCTGTTCTGCTTCATCCAGATGGGAATATTTTGCCATATGGGTTAAAATACCGCCACGGGTAAATATATCCCATGTGGCCCACCCCTTAGCGGAGCCCAACGACTTCAAAACACCATCAATGCAGGATTGCACCCGTTGCACAGCACGCTGCGCATCCTGTACATCCGCCATATGGTTTACAATTTTGCAATGTTCGGTGGCACGGCCTGCAAGCTTTTTGCGCCTTGCATCAAATTCCGCTGTTAGCAGTTTTTCCTCGTCTTTAAGGCGGGTGATAAGTTGGTGGAGCTCAAGCTCCTCCTCCGCCAATTGCTGGCGGCGGGCTTTTGCTTTGTCGTAGGTTAGTTTGGCTTCTATTTCCTGTTGCTGTCCTTTTTCCAACTTATCTTCATAACGCCCAACAAGGCGCAACAAAAATGCGGATAGGCCATCCCGCTCTATACGCTCCACATCCCGCTTTTCCCGCTTATATTTCTGCAAAAGCTGGGTTATTTCTTTGTCGGTATCTTCCAGTACACGGCGGGTGGCCGTTAGCCGCTCCTCATGCCGTGGCAAGGCGGCTACACGGGCATATTTTTCACGCAAATCGCTCATACACTATGCCCTGCCACGATATTCGCCTGTGCGTGTATCAATTTCCAGTACATCCCCGATGTTGATGAACAACGGCACATTAACCACCACGCCGGTTTCCAATGTGGCCGGTTTGGTAGCCCCTGATGATGTGTTGCCTGCAAAGCCGGGCTCGGTTTCTGTTACGGCAAGTTTTGCAACAATTTCAGGCTCTATGGCGAAAACATTGCCATTGTGGCTAAGCACCTTAACCATATCGTTTTCCCGCACAAATTTAAGGGCATCGCCCACCTCAGATTCGTTTACGGGCAGCTGTTCAAAACTACTCATATCCATAAAATAAAACACGGTGCCATCTTGGTACAAATACTGCATATCCTGTGTTTCTATTTGGGCACGTGGCATTTTTTCCTGTGGGCGAAAGGTTTTTTCCACCACCGCCCCTGTGATAATGTTTTTTAGCTTAGAGCGCACAAAAGCCGCACCCTTGCCCGGCTTAACGTGTTGAAACTCCACAATCCTGTAAATAGAGCCTTCGTATTCGATTGTTAAGCCATTTTTGAAATCGCCTGCTGATATCATTGCTCTCTTCCTCCTAAATTTATCAAGTAAATTAATGCTAAAAGGTAACTTTCTGCTCCAAGGCCGGAAATTTGACCAATGCAAGATGAAGCCACAACGGATTTTGACCTAAACTCCTCCCTTGCGTGGATATTGGACAAATGCACTTCCAATGCGGGCATTTTAACCGCCGCCACCGCATCTGCTATGGCGTGGCTGTAATGGGTTAGGGCACCCGGGTTTATTATTAAACCATCAAAATCCTCAAAATGGCATTTGTGGATAAAATCCAAAATCTCCCCTTCGTGGTTGCTTTGGAATTGGGAAAGCTGCAAATTTGAGCCCAAATCCTTTGCACAATCATCAATATACGCCATCATTTCTTCAAAGGACATGGTGCCGTAAATGCCTATTTGGCGCACGCCTGCCAAGTTAAGGTTTGGGCCGTGTATAACAGCAATTTTCATCAAAATCACCTCTACATAAATTTTACAACATATTGGCGTAAAATGCAATAGACTTTTGCGAAAACAGCTAATTCGATTTTTCCTTTACTCAGAACTATCGCTGTAATTTCGCAATAAGTTTAATAGCTTGAATCAATTAAGTTTTTGGTGCATAAATTTTTATGACACATATGGCTGGGGGCTTGTATGGATAAATTTTACATAAAACGCAAAATTAGTGCCGCTTTGGAGTTGCCAAGGGATGTGACGCTGGGCTTGCCCACTGTGTTGATGACAGGGGATGAAGAGGTTGTTATTGCGGGGCATAAGGGGCTTTTAGAATATTCGGAAGGTTTTGTGCGCCTTGCAACCGGCTTGGGGGGGCTTAAAATTTTTGGTATAAATTTGGCCTTGCGGGAAATTAGTGCCGAAAATGTGATTGTTGCCGGCAAAATCCACCAAGTTACTTGGGAGGGGAATTAATGTTCATAAAAATATGGAATTTTATTGCAGGTTATGTTAAAATAGAGATTGCCGGATTTTCCGTGGAGCGGTTTGTTAGCCGTGCTGTGGATGCCGGGCTAACTTTGCGGGACTTAAGGCGGGATGGGGGTAAATTTTATACAACCCTTTCCCGTGAGGATTTTTTGCAGGCTTTGCAGCTTGCAGAGAAGACGGGTACAAGGGTTTTGCCCGCATCCTTCCACGGCTTGCCTGTTATTGTTGCAGGGCTTAAAAAACGCCCCCTCCTGCCCATTGGTGCGCTGGTTTTTGCCGCTTTTATGTTGGTGATAACATCATTTATATGGCGCATTGATATTGAAGGTGCAGAGCGTGTAAAACCCGCTGAAATACTAACGTTTTTGGAAGGGAAGGGCTTTGCGGCAGGGCATACCCGGCATGGAATAAGTTATCGGGAGATTGAAAACCTTATTTTACTGGAATTTGATGATATTGCTTGGGTCTCCCTTTCTATTACCGGCACAAGGGCATTAATACAGGTGGTGGAAACTATACAGCACAGCCCTATAACCCACCAATTTGAAGGGCTTGATATTGTGGCGGCAAAGGATGGTGTTGTTGTGCATATGGCCACAGCCGCCGGCACGCCCCTTTTTGCCCCCGGTGACGTGGTTGCCGCCGGCGAAACCATTGTAACAGGGCGTTTGAATATTGAAACTGCCGAAGAAGGGTTAATTGCAACCCGATACATACAAGCGGATGCCCAAGTGTGGGCAAGGGTGTATTATACCATGCAATTTAACATTCCCCTTACATATTTTGAAAAAAGCTTTACAGGACAGCATAAAAAAGTGTATAGTATAAACATGGGCGGGCGGGAATTTGTTTTGCCCCATGCGCCCCATAATTTTGTTTATTACGAAGCTGTGGAAAACCACCGCCAAATGGCTTTTGGGCGCAACCTACCCATGCCCTTGGCAACCACCGTTACCACCAATTACGAACTGACCCGCAACCTGCGAAGCCGCAGCCCGGAAGCGGCGCAGGAAATGGCGCAGGAACTTGCCGCAAGGCGCATTTTAGAGGAGCTTGGCGAAGATGCAGACATTATCGAAAAGCAAATCAGCTTTACCCAAAATTATAGGGATATGGCGGTGGAAGTGTTTTTAACGGTGATTGAGCGGATTGATAAAATACAGGAATTGATACCCGAGGCCGATTTGCAGCCATAGCCGCCGACCCACAGCCCAAGCAAAGGAGAATTAACACCCATGATAAACCCAGACCATTTGCCCATAATATTCGGCAAACTTGACGAAAATATAATAGCCATAGAAGCCGCCCTTGGTGTGTCCATCATCAACCGGGATGGGCAGATTTTTGTAACGGGGGATAATAGGGAGCAAGCCCTGCAAGTGCTGCGCAAGCTGGCGGAAAAGGCGGAAGATGGGCAGGATGTGGATTTAACCGCAGTTACCTATCTGCTGGAAAGCCAAAGTGATGGCACGATAGCCCAAGTGGGCAAAACAAATGGCGGTGCCGTGGCCATAACCCAAGGGGGCAAGGCCATAAAGCCCAAAACCTTGGGACAAGAAAAATATGTGGAGCAGATTGGCAAAAACACTGTCATTTTTGGCGTGGGGCCTGCGGGCACAGGTAAAACCTATCTTGCCATGGCAATGGCCATAACCGCCTTTAAGAAGGGGGATGTTGCCCGCATAATCCTAACCCGCCCTGCTATTGAGGCCGGGGAAAAGCTTGGCTTTTTGCCCGGGGACTTGCAACAGAAAGTGGACCCCTATCTGCGCCCGCTGTATGATGCTTTGTTTGAAATTATGGGGCAGGAGGCTTTCCACCGCAACATGGAAAAGGGGCTTATAGAGGTTGCCCCGCTGGCGTATATGCGTGGGCGTACGCTGGACAATTCCTTCATAGTGCTGGATGAAGCCCAAAACACCACCCCTGCCCAAATGAAAATGTTTTTGACCCGCATTGGATACGGTTCTAAGGCGGTTGTTACGGGGGATATTACCCAAATTGACCTGCCCGACGGCACAAAATCCGGCTTAAAAGAGGCACTTACCATTATCAAGGGCATTGACGGCATTGGCATTTCCATGTTAACCAAAAAAGATGTGGTGCGCCACCCCTTGGTGCAAAAAATTATAGAAGCTTATGAAAAGCAGGAAAATAAGCAAGAGGTTAGAAGGCAACGGATAATAACAAAAGCAAAAGCAAGAGAGAGAAGGCAGAGGTAGCGGCGGATGAACGGACAAAACCAAAGAAAAAGGCGCAAATTGCCCTTATATGTGGTGGTGCTGGTTGCTGTGGCGTTTTTTGCCACGGCTGTGCTTGCCGGGCTTGATTTTATTTTGCCTTACACCCATGACGATTTGGCGGTTGGGGACGTTTCCCCCGTACATTTTAGGGCGCATATACAAGTGGAAAATATTTACAGGACAAGCCTTGCAAGGGAAGAGGCCGCAGCCGCCGTGGAAACCCAATTCCAATACGACCCTGCTGTAACCGAAAGTGTTTTAGCGGATTTTGAAGGTTTTTTTGCGGATGCAGGGGCATTGCGCAGCGAGTTTATGCCAATACTGCGGCCTTTTGAGCAGATGTATGAACACGAAGAGGATAGACCCCTGCCGGACACTTCCCGCCTTAATATAAACTTAACAGACCAGCAGTTTAGGTATTTGATAACAGGCGGCTCGCCTACATTTGCGGCGTTTTACACAGCCTTAATGGACTTGGCGGAAGTGGAGCTTAGCGAAAACCGCACCAGCGTTGCGGAGGTGGAAGCGGGCCTGCGAAACCAAGGTTTTGACGAGGTTTTTGTGGAAATTGGCGGCATTGTGGCAACACAATTTTTGCGCACCAATATGGTGGTTAATGAGGTGGAAACCGAGCGGCTGCGCCAAGTTGCAAGGGATGAAGCCGATATAATATGGTACAGGGCAGGCGAAACCATAATCCTGCAAGGCTCCATTATCCAAGAGGAGCATTATTTGGTGCTGGTGGAGCTGGGCTATATCGGCATATCCGCCGAGGTGATACTTACAGGGCTTGCGGGCAGTTTGCTTACTGTTACGCTGGTTTTTCTTGTTAGCCTTGTTTATATCCGCATGTTTATGGGGGATATTGTTTTTAACAAAAAGCGTGCCATGTTGCTGTTTGCGCTGTATATGATGGTTATCATACTAATGCGGTTGATGGTGTTTTTGCCCTTCTACTTCACGCCCATACTGTTGTTTGCCATGCTTGTGTCTATTTTGATAGACATGCGCTTGTCCGCCGTGCTTACGGTGGGTGTATCCATCATTGCTGTGGTGATGAACCCCATGGATGCCATGTTTGTTACCTATGCCATCATAAACGGCATTTTTGCCGCTATGATAGCCCAGCGTATTGTGGTGCGCAGAAATATGCTGTTGGCGGCGGGGGTGTTTATCCTTGTAAACGCCATTACGGTGTTTGCCAATTACTTCCTTTTTGCGGGCGGGTTTGGTGAATACAGCCTAAATGCCGCATTGTTTGCTATGATAGGTGGTGTTATGACCATTACACTTGCATACGGCTCGCTACCTTTATGGGAGGGGCTTTTTGGGGTTGTTACCCAAAATACGCTGTTGGAGCTTACGGACCCCAACAATGCCTTGTTGCGCCGATTACTAATAGAAACGCCGGGCACATACCACCATGCCCTTGTGGTTGCCAATTTAAGCGAAGCCGCTTGTTATGACATTGGCGCAAACCACGTGCTGGCAAGGGTTGGGGCTTATTACCATGATATTGGCAAAATGCGATATCCCCACTATTTCGCCGAAAACCAAACAGATTTTAACCCCCATGACAGTATGGAGCCGCTGGAGAGTGTGGAGGTGCTAAACAGCCACATTACCAATGGCATGGAAATGGCAAAGGAATATAAATTACCAACAATTGTAAGCGACTTTATTTATGAGCACCACGGCACATCCATCATGGGCTTTTTTTACAGCAAAGCCCAAAAGGACAGCCTTATTTTGAAGGTGGATGACAAAGATTACCGATACAAAAACCGCATACCCCAAACCCCCGAAACAGCAGTGGTAATGCTTGCCGATACCTGCGAGGCGGCTGTGCGTTCGGTTTTTGGCAAAGGGGACAAGCCTGTTGAGGAAATGGAAGCATTTGTAAAAAGATTGATTAAAGATAAACTGGATGATGGGCAACTGGATGACAGCAGCTTAACATTAAAAGACCTAAACACCATCACCAAAGCATTTATGCGTGTTTTCAAAGGCATGCACCACGAGCGTGTGCCATACCCCACCAAGAAAGGATAATGCCTTGTATGTCGCATCCACTTTACCCAAAATACAAAAAACTGGCGCAGAAGGCGTTTTTTGCCACCTTGCAACAGGAGGGTATCGTATTTTCCGTTGGCGTATCCGCCCGTATGGTGGGGGATTTGCGTATGCGGGAGATAAACAAGGAAAAACGGGGCAAAGATGCCACGACGGATGTGCTTAGCTTTCCCATGCTTGGCAGGGCGGATATTTTGAGGGCAAACCATCCCGAAGTGCATGTAAACCTTGGTGATATTGTGGTAAATTTGGAAAAGGCTCATCAGCAAGCCCGTGAATATGGGCATAGCATGGAGCGGGAGGTGGCTTTTTTAACCGTACATGCCACCCTGCACCTGCTGGGTTATGACCATGATACAAAAGAAGCAGAAGAGGATATGAAAAGGCGGCAAGAAGCGGTTTTGGAAGGGATGGGGCTAATACGATGATATACCTGTTTATGGGACTGTCCCTTTTGCTTTTGGCAGTGGCCACCTATTTTACCCATAGAGATTACCGCCGTGGCAAGGTGGTGCGGCAAGTTTTTACAAAAATGCTTGCTATTACCATCCTTATTGCTGTTTTGATGGTTATTGTGCTGGTTGTGGATTTTGCGATAGGAGGATGATGCGTATATTGGCCAGTGTACCGGCTCTTAAAAGTTGCTACACCCAAGCAGGCATAATATCTGACATTACCGAAAAAATTAGGTAAGTTGCCGTACTTTGTTTGGAAGCGGAAGATGGAAAGTTTTTAAGGATGTGATTAAGTGAAAAAGCTGCTTTATTTCTTGCTTTTTACGGTCGCCTTAATGCTTATGGCTTGCGGGGGCGGTGATGAGCATTATGCGGATGACCCGGGAGCGGCAGAAGGGTATGAAGAAGAATATTTGCCCGAGCCGCAGGACGGCATCCTTAGCTTTGAGCCGGTTATACCCTTAAATATTGCAGCAGATTTATTTGCACAAGTACATGCAATTTGGGATGCGGATGATGGGGATTTATGGGGTGTGCCCCTTCACGCCCCGCTGATAATCGGCTGCCCCATAACCCGCCACGCCGTGTTAAGCGAACCTGTTAACCACCCCGATTTTGTGCGGCAAGGTGATGTTTATGTGGGCATTATGCCCCATCCGCCCCAAGGTGTTTTGCTTGGCAGTACCGCTGATAGCTTTGATGGCAGAAGGTGGGGTATTTTGGGATGGGATGGCCATGTACAACAAAACCATGACCTTGCCGTGCAAATTTTAATACACGAGGCATTCCATGCCATACAATTTGGGCGCATTGGTATTGGCGGCCTTAGCTATTTTGCCAACTGGAATTTTATGAACCTGTCGGCGCAGGGTCGCACCGCCCTTTTAATGGAAGCGAAAGCCTTGGAAGCGGCTGTGCTAAGTGAGGGCGAGGAGCGTGATAAAGCCATACGTGATGCCCTGTCCATAAGGGCGCACCGCAGAAACCTTTTGCCGGGTGCCGCCAATGCCGAAAACGAGCGGGAGATTTTTGAGGGCACAGCATTGTTTACGGAAATTTTGGCATTTGGTGATGCCCGCACCCTTTTAGCCACACATCTACCACGGTTTTTTGGCTGGGCAGATACCGCCTTTTTAAGCGGTGGCTTTGGCTATTATTCAGGTGCAATGTATGCCATTTTGCTAACGGAAGCGGGGGCAAGCTGGCAACAAAACCTTACCCTGCAAACGGATTTGGGGGCATTGCTTCAACAGGCCCTTGGTGTGGAATTGCTACCTATCGAGCAGGTGGATTTGGAACGTTTTGGATATTCCGATTTAGCCCCGGCGCAGCAGGCGTGGGTGGATGAATTTGCAGTATTACAAAAACGGGCGGAGGAGTTTTACTTTGGCCCCAAAATGTTAATCCGTGGCGAATCGGTTTTAGAAGACCCTTTTGCGCCCCATTCCTTCCTGCATGTAAACATTCCCGATGACAGCCCCACAGGGCGGTGGTGGATGGTGTTTTACGGTGATTTTGCTCATATTGGTGATAATTGGCGTTTGGAAATAAATGGCGGCTTTTCGACCCACATATTACGCTCCCGGGAGCCGGGCGGCGGCGTGCAAGTTAAGCTTTATGACCATATACAAATAAGCGAAGATGGCATGACTGCCACAACCCCCACATGGACGTTAGAAATAACCAATCCCGCATATTATATTTGGATAAATAACTGGGGTCATATCCATATTAGAGAAAGGTAGCGGCCACCATGAAAAAATACGGACTGTTAGTTATATACCTGTTGTTAATTGTTGCTTTAACATTTGTGGCCTGCGGCGGCAGGGAAGAACCGCAAATGGCGGAAATTGACCATGATATGTTTGCGGAGGCCGATGAGCCTGATGAGCCCGAACCAGAACCGGAACCAGAACCTGACCAGTCCCCGCCTGCGGGCATGGCGGTTAGTTTGCTTACGGGTTTGTACATAGACGAGCAAGCCGCCGCCCGCCGCCCATTTGCCGTGGTTTTTAACAACGAAAGCCGTGCCATGCCCCAATCGGGTTTAATGCAGGCGGATGTTATTTACGAGGTGCTGGCGGAAGGGGTTACAACCCGCCTTGTGGCCATTTTCCAGGATTTTGATGCGGGGATGATTGGGCCTGTGCGTTCAAGTAGGGATTATATGGCGCAAATTGCCAATGACCATGGTGCGGTGTTTGTGCACCATGGGGCAAGCCCTACGGGTTATAGCAGGATAACAAGCCTTGGCCTTATGGCTTTGGACGGGATGCGTTATGACGGTACGGTGTTTTGGCGGGATCCGGACAGGCGCAGGGATAGGGGTTTGGAACATTCCAGCTACACAGCTGCCCCAAATTTGCTGGAAATTGCCGAAACAAGGGGTTTTAACATGGATGCCCCCGCCAATTTGGGTATATTTGAGTTTTTTGACCAGCCCACAGAGCTTGCGGGCGCACAACCTGCTGTGGAGCTAACCATTGCCGCCCATAGTGCAATTTTTCGCTATAATCCCGAAAGCGAGGCTTATTATAAATACATTTGGGGCAACCCCCATATGGATGATTATGTGGGGGAGCAGGTTAGTGTGACCAATGTGTTGGTGCAGGTGACAAATATCCACGTAATTGCGGGGGATGAAGCCGGCAGGCGCAATGTTGCCATAATTGGCAGCGGGCATGGTTACCTTGCCACCCTTGGCGGCTATACCCGTGTTTACTGGGAAAAGCCCGATGCCACCACCCCAACACGCTGGATGAATGAGGATGGCAGCACCTTGCAACTAAACCGTGGCAGAACTTGGATTTCGATTGTAAACACCAGCCCTATATTTGAAGGCGCAATGTCACCTTAACATTAAACGGACTTGGATTAAAGGAGGTAATTTATGGAAAAAACGTATAAATCAGGCTTTGCTGCTATTGTGGGCCGCCCTAATGTGGGCAAATCCACCCTGCTAAATTCGTTGCTGGGGGAAAAGGTTGCAATTATCACCAACAAACCCCAAACCACACGCAATATGGTGCGCGGCATAATAACAACAGATGAGGCGCAAATTGTTTTTGTGGACACACCAGGCATGCACATTGCCAAGGACAAGTTAAGCGAAAATATGGTTAAAATGGCGGAAAACAGCATTAAAAACGGGGATGTGGTGCTGTTTATGACAGCCCCTGCGGAGAAAAGTGACATACACCCCGCTGATGTGGAAATTCTTAAGGGGCTTGCCAAGGTATCTGCTGCAAAATTTTTGTTAATAAATAAAGTGGATTTGGTGGATAAAGGGCGGCTTTTGCCCATCATGGAAGCCTATAACAATGCCTGCCCTTTTGATGAAACCATTCCCATATCCGCCCTTAAAGGCGAAAACCTGCTAAACCTACGGGAGACTATTGTGAAATATTTGCCGGCAGGCCCTAAATTTTTCCCCGATGATATGATGACTGATGCGCCTGACAAATTCATCATCAGCGAGATGATACGGGAAAAAGCCTTATATTTGCTGCAAGAGGAGATACCACATGGCATTGCCGTGGAAATTACCCAGCTTAAAAAGCGGGAAGGCAAGGAAATTGTGGACATTGAAGCCACCATTTACTGCGAAAAAAACAGCCACAAAGGCATCATTATCGGCAAAGGCGGTGCTATGCTTAAAGAAATTGGTATACGCAGCCGTAAGGACATACAAAGGATTTATGAAGAGAAGGTTAACCTGCAAATGTGGGTGAAGATTAAGGAAAATTGGCGGGATTCGGATTTCTTTATGCGCAACTTTGGGTTTAAGGCAGATTAAGAGATAGTGTGCTGTTGGTTTTTGCCAGCATAACCTTTTGGTGGCTGGATATGCTATTTTTAACAAGTATTGCATTGGGGGGATGAAGGTGCAGGACAAGTTGTGGCAGGATTTTTTGGCAACGGGCAGCATTAATGCCTTTTTGGATTACAGCAACTTTGTAAAGCTGGGATTTACCCCAAACGAGGGTGAAAATGCCTACATTTAAGGACAAAGGCTTGGTACTGCGGGAAGTGGAAACGGCCGAAAACAGCAAGCGGCTGTTGTTGCTAACACAAGGGCGGGGCAGGATTTGGGCTTTTGCCCGTGGGGCGGCGGGTGTAAAAAGCAAGCTTAAAGCCCCCAAAATGACCTTTTGTGAGTTTGTGCTGTATGACGGGGGGCAGTTTTTAAGCCTTGCCCAAGTGGCGCAAATACGGGCGTTTCCTAACCTGGTGGGGGATTTTGATGCCTACTGCATTGCCAACTTTTTGCTGGAAGCTGTGGACAGAATGTTATTGCCCGCCATGCCCGCTGATGAGGCGTTAAAGCTAATTTTGCTGACATTTGCCCGCCTTGATGGGGGCTGCGACCCTTGGCTGGTTTTTTCTGCCGGCACCTTTAAGCTTTTGCAACAGGAGGGGTTTGTGCCAATAACCGACAATTGCAGCGGTTGCGGCGACAAATTTCCCGGGAAATATTTTTTTGCGGTTGACGGCATAACCTGCCAAAATTGCGGAGGCCTGGCCTTTTCCGATGAAGCCCGCCTTGCCCTTGAATACATATTGGAAGCACCCCTTGCTAAAATTTTCAACTTCAAAGCATCCCCTGATGTGCTTATGGGGCTTAAAACTGCCGCTTTGATGTTTTTTAGCCATCATGTGGATGTGGAATTAAAGTCCATGGCGTTTATAAAATAGGTTATAAAAAAATTACATATAGCGAATGCCTCTCAATCTTTCGAGGTGCATTCGCTGAAAAAGGAGAGTTTTGAATGAACAGACCAGTACAAAACCTTGTGATAGCGGCACTTTTGCTATCCATAGGCATTATTTTGCCCAATGTTGTGGGCAACACCCATTGGACGGGGGCAATGCTTTTGCCAATGCACATACCGGTGCTTTTGGCGGGCATTTTGCTTGGGCCCCGCTATGCTGCCATTATCGGCGCACTTTTGCCCATTACAGCCTTTTTGCTGGGGCATACCCCGCCTTTTACCCATGTTATCATTGCAATGTCTTTCGAATTGCCCGCATATGGCCTTGCCATTGGCATCCTTTACGGCAAATTGCCTAAAACCTTCCCGTTTTTAATGGTTTCGCTGGTGGGGGCAATGCTTATTGGGCGGGTGGTTTCCGGCATTGCCAATACAATTATGTTTTTTGTGATGACGAATGTTAACTTCTCGTTTGAGATGTTTATTACAGGGGCATTTGTGACGGCTTTGCCCGGCATTATTATCCAAATTGTGCTTATACCCGCCATTATCCTTGGCTTGCAAAAAGCGGGTTGGCAGGGCGGCACCCGGTCTTGATACCCCAAAAGCTGCTTGACTTAATAGACCATGCCATGGCAAAAAGCGATGGCATGGTTGTTTTGGTTGGCATAGACGGGGACGCAGCGGCAGGTAAAACCACACTTACAAAGCAGCTGGCGGCGCATTATAACTGCCCCGCCATCCATATGGATCATTTTTTTCTGCCGCCTGATTTGCGGACAGAGGAGAGGTTGGCGGAAGCCGGGGGCAATGTGGATTACCAGCGGTTTGATGAGGAAGTTTTGCAACCGCTGATTGGGGGCAAAACTTTCACATACCGCCCTTTTGATTGTGCTGTTGGGGATTTTGGGCAGGTTATTACTGTCCGTTCCGATGGGGCAGGGGTTGTTGTTGTGGAAGGGGCTTATGCCCTACATCCAAGGCTGGCGCACGCCTATCATGTAAAGGTTTTTATGGCAATTAAGCATGAGGAGCAGATGAAGCGCATTATTGCCCGCAATGGGGCTGAAATGGCTGAAAAGTTTAGGGATATTTGGATACCCATGGAAAAACGATACCATGCCACTTTCGGGGTGAAGCAAAGCTGCCATATTGCTATGTAGGGTGGGGTCTTGACCCCACCCCCCCGAAGACGCACAAACGCAAATAGCAACCGTCCGCCACCCCACCCGCCCTACATGTGCGGGATGGCGAGCTTGTGGATTATTTTATTAATTTCCTCATAAGCTTCGGGGGTACCTATGTCGAAGCATTCGCCTTCAAATGTGTAACAGTATAGGGGCTTTTGCTTGTACAGCCACATGGGGAAGTTGCCGGGGGCATCCGGGTTGCCACCCCCTGATAGATATTGCCTAAACATTGCCATGGTATCCCTTGTGTAAATATATGTGCCAAATACTGCTAAATTAGACTTGGGCACCAGGGGCTTTTCCACAAAATCCACCACCACATTGTTTTGGTTAATTTGTGCCACAGCAAAGGATTTTAGCTTTTCCCTATCATCAATTTCTTTGGCGCAAACACAGTCCCCCCCCACTTTTTTGTAAAAATCCAAATAATCCCGCAGGTTGAATGTAAACAGGTTGTCCCCGCATAGGATTATGGTTTCTTCATCAATTCCCATTTCATCCATGGCAAAAACAATGCCGCCAATTGCCCCCCGCCGTGTATCGTTGCAAACAGAACCGTCATCCAGCACGGTTATTTTTTTGTTTGTGGCAAAACCCTTCGCCCACACCCTAAAATGCTCCGCAAACCTGTGGTTGGCCACAATTGATACTTGGTCCACCTCGTCAAGCCTTTCTAATTGCTCCATTATATAATTTAGCAGGGGTTTGCCGCCAATGGGCAAAAGGGGCTTGGGCTTGTCCTTTGTTAGGGGATATAGGCGGGTGGCGTATCCTGCCGCTAAGATTATTGCTTTCATCAAACCAGCTCCTTTAATGCGGCATATGTGCTAATGAAGTTTTCGGATGGTGCGGTGATAAGGCTCGTTAGGCTCTTCCTGCCCAATTGCCTGTCTATTACCTTTGCCATGTGGGGGTTGTTTGCAAAATATTTGTAAATTTGAAAATATTCCTCTTCATCACCTGATAGTAAAGGGGGTGGGTTGCCGTTAAATTGGGCAAATGTTGCCATACCCTCCAAATGGGATAGATATGTAATTATATGTGCCATTTCTTTACGGGTGGTAACTTGAAGGGATGGCATATATCCGCCTTCAAGGGCAACAAAGCCCACATGGTGCATTTCGTGGGTTGCCCGGTGTATGAGCTTTTCTGCATCCATTAATTCTAAGTTTTTAATCACTTGCGGCAACTTGCCTTTATGTTTGTGGGTTGGTGTAAGCAAATGTGCCACCAAATTTATTGGATTAAAATCATAAGTTAAACCCATAACCGCAGGCTTTAAGAATGCTTTGACAGTATTTTGCGTATGGCCGCCAAAACCCTATCAATATCACTGCGGGTGATGCCGTTGTGGATGGCAAAGCGATAGGTCCAGTCACTGGCGATGGGGTTTATTTTAATATCCTGCTCGGCAAGGGCTTGCACAAACTTTGTGTGGTTAAACCCATGCCTGTTGACGGTGAAGAAGATTAGGTTAATATCCAGCTTGCTGTAATCCACTGTAAAACCATGTAGTATATTTAGCCTTTCCGCCATATTCTTGGCATTTTCATGGTCTTCCGCCAACCTGTCCACATTGTTTTTTAGGGCATATATGCCTGCCGCCGCTATTATGCCTGCTTGGCGCATGCCCCCGCCCAGCATTTTGCGGTAACGCCTTGCCCTTTCAATAAACCTTTCTGTACCGCATAAAATGGAGCCGGCAGGTGCGCCCAGCCCCTTGGACAGGCAAAACATCAGCGCATCACTGTGCCAAGCAATTTCGCTGACGGGCACGCCTAAATGCTGGGCGGCATTAAACAGCCTTGCCCCGTCCAAATACACGGGCAGGCCGTGTTTTTTGGCCTCGTCATAGGTTGCCTTCATCTGGTCGATGGTTACAACCCTGCCGGATGATGTGGCGTTTTCCAGGCACACAAGCCCTGTATCAGGGAAATGCACATCCTTACCCCGCACCCGGCTGGATATGTCGTAGGGGCTTATCATATCATCACCACCATCCACGGTGTTGTAGCTAACGCCTGCAAGTACGGCGGCCGCCCCTGCCTCGTAAGCCACAATATGGCTGCGCCTGCTTAAAATAATCTCGTCCCCCCGTTTTGTAAGGGCCATAATAGCTATTTGGTTTGCCATTGTGCCGCTGGGGCAAAACAATGCCGCTTCCTTACCGCAAAGCTTTGCTGCAAGCTGTTCCAGCTCTGTCACTGTTGGGTCATCCCTGTAAACATCATCACCCACTTGGGCATTGCGCATGGCATCCCGCATACCATCACATGGCTGCGTTACCGTGTCCGAACGTAGGTCTATTACCTTCATTTCAATCTCCCCTTAAATATTTACTTAGCACTTGCCCCAAAAGCCGTTTTGGGGGTATATCATGCCCATTATGCCTTGCCACCCGTTTTATGGACAGTTCCACATTATCCAAGCCCCAAAAGCTACCTCCCAACCATGCTGTTGGTTAATGCTTACCATATGGGGATGATGCCAATTAACTATGGTGTGCTCACATTAATGTTAGCACACTCTAATTATAACCCAAAACCCCCACCACCGCAAGGGGAATTTGATTGGCTTATGGGATAGGGGGGCAAGGCGCACGGGTGCGCCGTTATACCTCTGTCTCGTTTTGTTTTGTTTGGTATTGTATTGTTTATTAATGGTGAAACATCTTGTGCAAGACCCTGTGCAAGACCCTGTGCAAGACCCTGTGCAAGACCTTGTGAAATAACCTGTGCAAGACCCTGTGCAAGACCCTGTGCAATACCATGTGCAACATTGGCCCCATTAAATTATCTTATGTAATTCATGGACAAGGCTGTATTGTATTGGCAAACCTAATATTATTATAACATATCTTTAACCAACATTTAATATACACTTTGCCAAAAAGGCTTGAAAAGTTTGCAAGGGGGGTGTATAATATAGATAGGTGCACATGAGAGGAGACAACTTAATATGTTTAGCAAAGATTTAGGGATAGATTTGGGTACGGCCAACACACTGGTTTTTGTAAAAGGCAAAGGTATAGTGATGAGCGAACCATCAGTAGTAGCAGTAAATACCGAAAACCAAGAGGTTTTAGCAGTGGGTAATGAGGCGAAGATGATGATAGGGCGCACCCCTGGCAATATTGTTGCCATACGCCCCATGAAGGATGGGGTAATTGCCGATTACGAAACAACACAGGCAATGCTAAAATATTTTATACGTAGGGCCATTGCAAAATCGGCATTTTCCAGCAAGCCACGTGTGGTGGTGTGCATACCCGCAGGGGTTACGGAGGTGGAAAAACGTGCCGTAATGGAAGCCACCATAACAGCAGGTGCCAAACCCACAGGTGCCTTTTTGATAGAGGAGCCCATGGCCGCAGCCATTGGTGCCGGCCTGCCCGTGGAGGAGCCCACGGGAAGTATGGTGGTGGATATTGGCGGCGGCACAAGCGAAATTGCTGTAATCTCGCTGGGGGGTATTGTTGCAAGCAAATCCCTACGGGTGGCGGGGGATGAGCTGGACGAGCATATAATATCTTATGTTAAAAGGGAATACAGCCTTGCCATTGGCGAGCGCACAGCGGAAGATATAAAAATTAAAATAGGCTGCGTGTTTAACCCGGACCCTAATGTGAAAATGGACATACGTGGGCGGGATTTAATAAGCGGCCTGCCAAAAACCGTAACCATTTCCAGTGACGAGGTGGGCCATGCGGTTTACGAGCCTGTAAACGCCATTTTGGATGCCATTAAGGTAACGCTGGAAAAAACCCCGCCCGAACTTGCCAGTGATATTATGGAAAGCGGCATTATGCTTACAGGCGGCGGCGCACTTATCGGCGGCCTTGATAAGCTAATAAGCGTGGAAACAGGCATGCCCGTGAATATTGCAGACGAGCCGCTAAATTGCGTTGCCCAAGGCACAGGTATGGTGTTAGACCATATAACCGACCTTAAAAATAATGTGCTAATCAGCTCCAAAAAACTACGTATGTAAGCAGGCTATAAAACCCACAAACGTAACGTAGCGTAACGAAAGGAAAACCATGGACTTTCTGCAAAAACACAAAAAGTTTTTTATAATAGGCCTTGCAGGGCTATCCTTTATTATGATGGCCTTTACAGGGCGGGGCGGCTACCAGCAGGGGGCTATGCGCTCGTCTGTTGGTTTTGTTTTGTCCCATGGGCAGGCTTTTTTTGCAGGCATTGGCAACTGGTTTGCCGATAGATGGGATTTTTTAACAACCATGAATGATTTGCATGCAGAAAACACCCGCCTGCAAGATGAAAATAACCAAATGCAAATGGAGCTTGACAGGATGCTGCACTTAGCAAACGAAAACCGCATGCTTGCCGAAATGCTGGATTTGCACCTGCATTATGACAATTATACAACCATGGGTGCAAACATAATTGCCCACGATACAACCAACTGGTACAACAACTTTACCATAGACAGGGGCAGGAATGACGGTATCACCGTCAACATGGCTGTGCTTGCCCCCGGTGGGCTTGCCGGGCGCATTTCCGCCGTGGGTTTTAATTATGCCGTGGTAACGCCGCTTTTTGAGCATACATCCTTTGTGGCAGGGCAAGGCCTGCGCACGGGGGATTGGGGCATGGTGCAAGGGGATATAAACCTTAGCAGCCAAGGCTTGTTGCGTATGAATTATTTAGGGGCAGATGCGGATTTGATAGTGGGGGATTATATTATAACAAGTTCGGTTTCCTCCATCTTCCCGCCGGGTATACGTATTGGGCAAATTACGGATATTAGGCAGGGCAGCGGGGGTTGGCGCTATGCAACCATACAGCCCGCTGTGGATTTTGGTAACTTGTCCGCTGTTTTAATAATTACTGATAATTTTGAATTTATTTTTGAGAGTGAAAATGACTAATGCGAATTGCCATATATTCTGCAATAATTTTATTTAACTTTTTCATATCATCCACATGGATGCAGCATTGGGCAATTGGCGGCATTGTGCCCAACACCACCCTAATAATTTTGGTATGCTATGCCCTTTTGCGGGATGATGTGGAAGGGGCAATAATGGGCTTTGCCGCAGGCCTTTTGTATGATATTTTTTTTGGGCGCATTATTGGCGTATCCGCCCTGCTGTTAATGCTTACAGGTTTTTTTGCAGGCAAACCGTTTAGGGACTTTTTTAAGGATAATTACATTGCCCCAATCATCATGGTGGCCGTGGCAAGCTTAACTTACGAATTTGCCTTTTACATCCTTAACTTTTTACTGTTGGGGCGCACCAACTTTATCCGCTACCTTGGTATGGTTATTTTACCAAGCACCGCCTATAATTTGGTGCTGGCCATATTTATATATCGGGCAATTTATTTGCTGGATGGGGCAATAAGCAAGCGAGAAGAGCGCAAACGAGGATTTATGAAATAACTCTCCCGTAGGGCGGGGGCAAGGCGCATAACATACACCCCAAGGAAAGGAGCAAAGCATAATGAATGAATACAAAGAAAAAATTATAGATACACTAAAATTCTTCACAAACCGCATGTTTGTTTTAGCGGCAATTTGCATAGTGGGCTTTGGTGCCTTGGTTGTCATCCTTTTCCAAAGGCAGATTGTGGAAGGCACCTATCACGTACCCACCGTAAGCACCTTTGCCCGCACCATCTCCGCCAATGCCCCAAGGGGGCAAATTTTTGATGTAAATGGCCGCCCGCTTGCTGTCAGCATCCCCGTATTTACCGTAATGCTGGACCCATCAGTAGTATTTAGCGAAATTTGGGGGCAGGATTTTGATTTGAACGAGGCTTTTTTGCTGTTTATGCAGATAATGCAAAGGGGCGGCGAAGAAATACGTGTAGATGCCGAATTTATCATATCCCAAACCACCCCACGTATCTTTACCGTATCCAGCGAAGCCACCATACGCCGCTGGCTTAACGATTTTCATCTGGATGGGGATTTAACGGCAACACAGGCATACACAGCTCTGCTGGCTTACTTCAACATACCCCAAACCTTAAATAGGGATGACCAGCACACGCTGCTCCTACTGCGCTCTGCTTTATATCTGCAAAGGTTTAATGTGGCACAAATCGGGCTGGCTATTGATATAGACCGGCGAACAGTAGCTGCCTTAGAGGAATTTAGCCACGCCATGCCCGGCGTTTATGTGGCAAGCGACTATATGCGCTATTACCCCATGGGCAAATACCTTACCAATATCATCGGCTACCTAACCCGCATTTCTGCCGGGGATTTGGAGGCGAACCAGCACCTTGGCTACACCGCAAACGACCTGTTTGGTGCCGCCGGCATAGAAAGGACAATGGAGCATTACCTGCGGGGTACCCGTGGCATAACCACCATAGAGGTGGATAACAACCGCCGCCGTGTAGGTGTTTTGGACAACCAAAACCCCCAATCAGGGCATGATATTTTTTTAACAATTGATGCAACCTTACAACGTAATTTGTACTATATTTTGGAAGATTATTTATCGGAAATATTGGTGCGTCGCCTGCGCAGTTTGGGCGCACCCTTCGCCCGGGATGTGCTAATATCCACCTTGGAATCTAATAATATCAACAGTTTGTTGATTATGGATGCGGATGACGCAGAAGTGTTTCCCGCTTCCTACACCGTGCGGGCATTTGTGCTTAATAATGGTGATATAGACCATGACGGAGATCACTTCCGCCGCAACCTTAATGAATTTATTGGGGAAAATATCGGCAATGGCCGCATAACCCTTGTAACCATGCTGGAAGTGATGGAAGAGCAGGGGGTTATCCGGTTTGCAACCTACGATAGGGCCAGGTTGCGGGCAGGGCAAATAACGCCGGCCAACTTCATCATCCATTTAGTGGAAACCCGCCAGCTAACCCCCCAAATGGTTAATATAGACCCGGCAACGGGCAGTATCGTCATCAGCTGTGTGGAAACAGGCGGCATTATTGCCGCTGTAAACTACCCCACCTTTGATGGTAACAATTTCCTACCCCACAGCCGTGATAATGCCTATATAACCAATTTGATGATAGACCCAACCCGCCCCCAACTTGCCCGCACGTTTACAGAGGCTATCGCCCCCGGCAGTACATTTAAGATGATAACAGGGCTTGCGGGCGTTTCCCAAGGGGTTATAACCCCCGAAACACGGTTTTTTTGCAGCGGTGTTTTCCGTGAAGCGGGCAGGCCGTACCTGCGTTGCCATAGCCACCACGGCAGCCTTAACCTTACACAGGCCATTGCCGCATCCTGCAACTACTTTTTTAACCGTGTAGCTTGGCAATTGGGCAACCCCCGTGATGGGCGCACCGTAGAAGGCATAACAACCCTAAATTACTACATGCAGGCTTTGGGGCTTGGCGCACCAACAGGCATAGAAGTGGAAGAAAACCGCATGTTTTGGGGGCTTAATAATGACATACCTGCGTTAGCATCCCCTGCATTGCGCATGGCGCAAGGCAACCCCGGCAGCTGGACGGCAGGTATGACAAGCCATGTATCCATAGGCCAAGGCTACAATGCCTATTCCCCCACATCCATGGCAAAGGTGATGGCAACACTGGCAACCCAAGGCACAAGAATGGAAATGACCCTGATAAACCGCATACAAGCGGCAGATGGCACAGTTACCCTAATACAGCCCGTGGTGGAATATCAAATGAATATAAGTGATACCCATTGGAATGCCATACACGAAGGCATGCGCATGGTTACACGCAGCAATATCGGCACGGGACGGGGCATTTTCGCAGGCTTTCCCATGGATGTGGGCATAAAATCAGGCACAGCGGAAATTAGCGGGCGTGCCAGCCACTCCTCCTACGGCGGCTTTGCACCACTTGATAACCCCCAAATCGCTGCTTATGTGATGATACCCCACGGGGACCAGCGGCTGATGTCCGCCATATCAGGCCACATACTGCGTGCCACCTTGGAGGAGTATTTTGGAATTAACAATACCACAACGCAAACCAATAACGGGATAAGATAATCCCGTTTTGTTTGAGAGTGATTAAAAAGCCCTGTATACAGGGCTTTTTTGTTTGAGTATAAGTAATTTGATTATATACCCCTTTAACTTAAAAAATCCCACACAAAGCCTCCATAAAATCATCATACTCTGGTAGTATTTTTCTCAACCTACCTTTCAGCCATGCCCAGTATTTTTCGATTTTATTGAGGTCTG